>Ga0116229_10002562_pt1 | contig 29480 bp, 13 predicted proteins | sample S1TSphgellanicum_3_FD_87313 | JGI IMG/M metagenome (GOLD analysis project Ga0116229, IMG submission 87313) | Host-associated microbial communities from peat moss isolated from Minnesota, USA - S1T2_Fc - Sphagnum magellanicum MG | ecosystem: Host-associated > Plants > Peat moss > Unclassified...
ACTATTTGTCTTTGTGGTGTAACCTTCAAAGGCGGTCTATGTACCAAGTCTCATGATTTTTGGAAGGTTGCCCAATCTGAAGCCTATCGTCAGCTAGTGTGCTTTTGACCTTGGAGTTGAAAGTTGAAACCTTACAGATTTGCTATGTCCATCAAGCACACAACCATTACCATCCCCCTAGACGAAAGTTCAAAGTAGAACTCGAATTGTACAGAATGTTTAACAAAGTCACACTACACACAAAAGCCTTTTCATATCTACATGCATACCAATTCAAAAACCAGGTTAACACTAGCGACTGTGATGGTTTGCATTTCATTGCTACCAATGCAAGTGTAAGAGCATAAAATGAACTCTCTTGAGTAGTACACCCAAATGGTATATTTAACCTTAAGGCCAGTGAAGCCAGACTATGGCAATCTAAAAATGGATGGGCTAGTAGGTTGTAGAAAACATGGATACCAGAGGGAACAAAAGGCCAAAAACAAGTAAGTACCAAAGCCAATTGCAATGGCTAGGAGTTCACAAGTGGTGAACAAGTGACTTCAAATCAAATAATCAGTATGGTAGAAAGAATAGAACTCCAAAGATGTAGAACAATCTCAGTTTACAATTTGCTTAACTTTGGAACCACTGCTACATCTAACAAAATTTCCAAAACGTCCCCCTAAGAGCTGCAAATTTGTTGTTGCCATTGGCATTCTTGACACACTAACTAAATTTTCATTCTCATACAATCACCATTTCTCATAATTCTGACCCAGACACCCAACCTAACCCTGCCACCCACCACCAACACAAAAAATTGAAGACCTTCCCACTGGTATATTGTATATTCCCACCTCACTTGACAAGCACAATTTAGGTCCCTTTTCAAGGCGACAGTCTACCCTCTAGTTTACACAGCTCCACCCAAAATACAAAACTACTTCTACAGCCATCATACTGTCATGTGGTGTGTCACTCACAATTAGTGGACCACAATCCCATAAAATTCCACCACTCCATTGCATCGGAGATAATTCGAGAAGTTCACAGCATGCTCTACACAAAACACTGGAACATTGAATCCCAAGCAAAGCTCCAGAGCAACAAACCTTTTAATTCCTGCTGTACATGAATACTTCCACCACTCTTTGCAGCTAACTGCCAAAGGTATTTGTAGAAGTCTGATGATCTTGCGCAACTGTCATATACAATTTCCTGCTTCTCTCAGATTATGTCAAGAAAACTGGTTTTCACTCTAAAGGTCTACATAGTCAGCATGGCCATCATGCTCTCATTCCTCATAAGCCCTAATCCTCCTGTAGTTACCAGACCTTCGCCATGCCCAGTTTGTGCTGTGCTAACAGAAAGGGCGTCTTTGTCAAGTAAGTGAGAGCCCAGGCCAGCACCTAGCTCTTGGCTCCAGCTTGCTACGGGCAATAATGCATCATCCACCTCACTTGCCAGTGCTTGTTGACCACTGAGTCCTTGGGGGTTCAAGCATTTTGAGACAGAGTTTGGAACAGCTCGCCGCCAGGAGCCAAATGAAAGACCAGAGCCCCCTCCATTGGCCATCCTTTCTTCTTTTACTGGCTCTTGGTCTGCAATTTGAAAGGCACCTGCTGCTATGACTGCCACGACTGCCCTGTGCATTGCTGCATCAGCTACTGCATAAAGTGCTTGTGCACGTGCGCGGGCTGCCTCTGCGCCACTTCTTGCAATAGCTGCCGCAACAGCCACATCAGGCACCTTCCCGGTGCTTATGTTACTTGGCAGCTGTGCTCTCCGACGTGATTCTTGGGCAGCTGCCAGCCGTCGCAGTCGTCTCACTTTCCGACTGGCTTTCTTGCTCTTGCAGAATTTCTTTTGAGGAATTTCAGAAATGACTGCATTCCCAAGCTCACTCATTGGCACTGACCATCCTGGCACATCAGCTTCTCCAGCATAACCATTAAATGGATCAGCTAAAGTTGCTCTGAGTGCTTCTTCTGTTGGGCGAGGACCACCATGGCTTGTTAAACCTAGGACAAAAAACACAGAACCAAACAACAATCAAGAGATAAATTCAACTTCATAATGCAAAAGGTAAGAACTTACCACTATACCGGACAACAAGGTCAAATAGAAGTAAACAGTCACATTGGCTCATTCTAGAGATCACAGAATCAATGACAAGGACAACAACCACCAGTCACCACAGTCTAAATCAGCCATTCATTTCCAGGACAGCAATAACTTGCTCAACATTCAAAAACTAGTTCGACTGCTAAAACCCGACTGTCTCCTCTTGAAAATGGAATTAAGAAACATCTGTCCATATTCCAGTTCCTGAAAGTCTTCCCACAATTGACACATGCAGCATTTGCACATACATGGGGCAGTGACTTCAAAGTATCACAGGTCAAAATAAAGGGCAGTGAGTTTCCCACACCAAGTCTATAGACGCTTCTATGAGCCTAGTTTTTTACATGGAAGTGGAAGATTAGCAGCCTTACCAAGATACAATCCATTCACAGGTTCTGCACAGTAATCCCGTTTTGAAGGGCTGTCCAAAGCTCCATCCATAGAACCCACACTGATCCAATTGCGAGTGGCACTCCCATTAACAGATTGTTTTCTATGTGACCTTTGTTTCTGTAAAATGCGCCTCGCTTCTAGCCCTCGTGGTCGCAAGCAGAAGGCAAACAAGGGGGGTCTTCTACACTGCTGTAGCAACTGTTGCTTGCTTGCAGTCAATGACTGCTGCTGCAGTTGCATAAATTGATCCTGCCACACCTGCATTTGCTTCTGATATATCTCCCATGGTGCTGGCTGTCACCACCAGACAAAACCCCCAAGACACATTTTCAATGTCCAACCCCTGGCTTATCACCTGTCTCAGGACCTCTGTACGCGATTCTCACTTGTAACTTACAAAGAAATGTTTAGGAAACTTGGGGAGCTTACAAATTTCATCACCTTTCCTACTGTCCAATGCTACAGAAGACAGCAGCTACAAAGAAGCAAAACCTGCTTGCAAATGCTTAGGAGATGTGGTCAAAAGACATTCTTTAATGAGAGGCACTCTGTTTGATTGATAAGAATTTTAAGAAAACCTCTACCTTGGATGTCCTCAGGTGAATGACTAGGGCTTTCAAAAGCATACAGCTAACAGCATAAGTGTGAAAAGACAGATATCATGGTCTCTAATAGACAAAGAAATACCTGAAAATGACGCACCAGAGCCATGCCTTTGCGATCACGTTTTCCAGACCAGTATGCATATACTAAGTTGATCACCTCCTCTGAAGCCAACCCCTGACACAACTCTCCAGCAAACTCAGCTGATACCAATTCAACCGAGTCTTGCTGCTTGACAAATGCACCCTTCTCTAACTTGTCCATTAGTCTTTCCAGTGTCTCCTCAGCAACAAAGGGCTCCGATGTTGTGCAATCAGCAGAGTCTTTCTGCTTGTTGACCTGCACCAGCCAGTGTTCATCCTCACTATCCATATCGTACACAACTTGTGTGTTTGCAAGTGCCAACTCCACCTCATTCTCCACTTGACCAATGTACCTGGCAGAAGGTCTTGTGAATTGACACTCTGGACCCTTTGCTGAAAAATCCTCAACATGTGTCACACCAGGTATTGGGATGTGACGTACTGAAGCTGCCCTGGCATTCCGCTGAAAACACTCCTCATGCATCTCTTTGAACACCTGCCATTGTTTTCTGTCCTCAAACTCCAAACTCCATCCCTTGCCCCCTTTCCACATCATTGCATGTGTATAGCGATTGGTTGTACCTGATGGTATGGACTGCTCAGCTTTATGCGTGTACACACTCTCTCTACCTATAGAAACTACCAACATCCAGCCTTGGCCTTCACATAATTGCAGCTCCACACTGGCTCCTATCTCGCGCCAACCCTTATCAATTTCCACAATTAGCACATTTGCATTGCACCCACTGTTGGCAAACTCTGCTCCTTGTAAATCAGATTGATCCATTGGATGCCTGTGCTGATACAACTCATCTGCCCTGGAAAAGGATCCACCTGCATCATCACTGGAGACTGGACTGATTGAGCCTATTCTTGGTCGCTTCTTGGAAATACAGATACCTCCCTGCATGGAAGATGCATCACAATTGGACCAGATCTCTTTTCCCTTGAGGTTGAGTGACTGAACTGTAGGTGAAACAGATGTTTCATTGTCGAAATTGCCTAAGTCTTCTGGATACACTATAGACTGGCCATTTTCCTCTGGGCTTTCTGATTGCAAGGACTCTGGACAGTGAACAAATGGTCTCTTTCTGTCAGCTGTAGGGGCTGGTGTCAACGGTTCAGCACTGTCATGGGAAAGATTGGAACCTCGTTCAAGTACACAAGGACTGGTAGCTACTCGCCATTGTGTTTTGTTGGTGGGACACCTCCAAAGCTTCAACACATTCACTCTAGGCAGCTCTGAGCCAACTTGTTTTGGTTCCCCATTCCCACTCATGCCACCATCTACCTCACATTCTGATAACCCTACACTCCCTCCATTATCTCTTGTATTACTCTCAGCTTGAACCTTCTGCTGCTTTGCAGGCAACATTCCACCTGGATCACTGCTAGGCATTTCATGTTTTTTTTCTTCTGCAACTGTAGCACAGCACTCCACATTGTGTTTGGGAATATGCTTGGCACGCTTCCTACTTCTGGCAAATGCAGAACCTGATTCAGTGATTCTAGATCCACAAGAAAACCTGCTTTTGACCACAGCATAGGCACACACTTCCTTGCTCTCAATGTGATTCTTGCCTCCTAAAGCAATATCAACATCTGGGGTGTTGGAACTGATATGGAGGCCTGTAGTTGAATGATCAGCTGCGTCTCCCGGTGTTACATCGGTGTCTGTTGTTCGCCTCTGCTTCTCACTCAAACTACAACCCTCATGGCATTTGACAACAACAGCTTCAAAAGACTCTGGTCCACTCTTGTGTACAGACTCCTGCTGCTCAGATTTCTTGGAATCCAATTCTGAGGGACTTCCAAGTTGCAATTCTGAGGGGGTTTGAGTTATTTCCATTTGAACGTCAGGACACACAGCCTGACCATCATCTACCTGCAAAGGAATAGTCAGGGGCTGCCAAAAGAAGCACATCTGTTGCATAAAGAGAATGATGACCCTTCCCCAGCAGTCCCTTTCTGGCATGTAATGCCCACACAAATATTGGAGCAAGGAAACCTAGACCAAATTAGCAATGCAAGCTCTTGTCAGAAGCCAACTTACGTGGGCGCTGTGAATGAATTGTGCTTGATCATACTCAATGACACATTTCTCATTTACGTTTGTGCGATTGCAAGGATCCATATGTGCTGCCTGTTCTTGACTGATGTCATCTGCCAAGCCACCTCCAGTCTGAACAGCACAAATGCCTGGTAGCTCAACAAGCTTAGTTGCAGATAGCTCATCAAGAGTTACAGAAACCTCTCCTTTGGCCTCTATCTCATCTGCAGAAAGCAAATCCACTGTTTGAAATATTTACTTCCATTGATGGCAACTGAAATGAGGCACTTAAATATTCTTCATCATCCAGTATCCATTCTATAGCTGAAAATTGTACAATAATATAACTCAACTGGTCAAATTTGTTTCTTACCTGCACTCAAAAGATCCCTGTCATTTGCCAGAACTCCAGGGACTAGCCAATGCTCCTTCTGGGAGTCAGTCAACACCGCTTGTTTCACTCTTCGTCCAAATCCATCAATAAAAGAAACCGGAAAGATTGACAGTTTCAGGGGCAGAATAGCTCTCCATATGTCTGTTGAGGATACTTCCAGAGATTCATAGTGCTGCAGAGAAATCAAGCAGGCAACATGAACAAGATATGTACCAATGTACTTGGTAAAATGTCTATCTTCTCTAACTAAGATCTGTGGCTGCCATGTCTCACAAGTGCTCACAATCCCAGGTCTATCCCCCACCAATCTTGCAGGATGGGACCGTTTCCTTTTCCTGCATTGTCTTGGCATGACCTCACCCAATGATTCCTTGTCTCTTGTTCTCACCATGTCATGCTCTTTTGATTCCCAGGTGCTAGTCGTCGAAGCAAAGGCAGAGCAGTCTTCACTCTGGCCAATAGTTATCAGTTTTGGCAAGCTGGTTTCAGAACTTGGTTTTGAGTTGATGGGGAGACCATTCTCAACAACACCATCAGCCATGCAGAGTGACAAATGCGGATCAAGTGGAAGGGATGCAGCCACAAGGACATTCCCCATATCCTTCAACACACTTCCTTCCTGTGCTCTGCTTGTGCCATCCATCATATCAGACTGAGAAGGAAGGCAGACAACACTTGCATCCACTAACAGGGGCAAAGAATTTGCAGACTCATTGACCTCATTCAATTTGAATCCTGGCACCATATGTGTGGAAATGAGTTCCATCTGCTCTGCATCAGGAGTGCAATGATCTGCACATTCATTCTCTGTCGTAGGTGGCACTTCCTCTTTCTCCAGCCTCTCCCCAGTTTTCTCTTCCAGCACTCCACTGCTCTGCTTGATCTCAGAAAGGACGTCACCTACATTTGGAGCCAGAGGTTGCTTCTTAGTGAGCACTGCATCTGGTTCCACACTTCCATCCCATTTGCTGCAAGTCAAGGATTTGACAGACTCACAGGCAACACCATCATCAGACGACCGTTCAGAAAGAAACCTCCCACTTGTCTGTTGATCAGGCGAAGAAGAATCATCTTGATCTTCCGTGAGCGTACCGGGTTTACTGTCGCTCAATAGAGAAGTCTGCCGATGGTCCGAAGATCCATTCCCAACTATCAGGGAGTCGCCTAAGAGCATCCTCTCCTCTGCTGTCGCAAGCTGGTCTAATGCTGCTACTTTCTCAGTAGACTGAGGAGCATCTGGTCCTGCAGCGGGAACCACATCCTCCTGACCTAACAACTTAGACAAGTTGCGTGCTCTAGAAGAAAGCTCAAGGTCTGGATGGTCAGCTAAACCGTCTGAACTGACCAAAACCGCATCAGTAAGAGGAGTGGCGGGCACCCCATTCTCTCCGCGTTCTGATGATGCTTTGAACCTTCTTGCGCTAACTCGAGCTGCCTTCTGTGTGTCGCCCGAGCGGTCACTAGAATGAGTAGCAACAACAGATAACTGTGCTCCGAAAACTTCCCCTTCTAGCACCTGGAGTTTGAACTGTTCCTTCTGCAACTTCAGCCATTCTTCGTCTTTGTCATCATAGACGATCTTATGCAGCTTTCTGGCACTGTTATAGGCTTTAACTTCGCCGTAATACCACTTGCTGTCAAGGGGCCAGAAAACCTTGATCCTTCGCCCTACAATCCTTTTCACATCTGCATCGCAAAGCATAACCTCTTGAAAAGGCCCGGAACGCTTCGGCGTCGCCTTGACCAGCGTCGTCGTCGCCTGTCTTGGCCGAAGCGCTCTTCCCCCGATGCTCTGCTTCGGGACCGTAGTAGCAACAACACCGTTGTCAGGCATCATCCGTGTTGTTGCTGAACCGTTATGGCACACTACAAGAGCCGCCGCCGCCGCTGCTGCTCCCGAATCGCAAACCAGATGCGCACCATCTTCACTGCAACGCTCACCAACAAGCATCTGATTATCTATCGCGTTGCCGCCTGCTGTTTTTGCTGGTACTGTTGCTGTGGCTTGAGATGGAGAATACGGAATGGACGGAGTCGTCTCCATGGCCTGCTCATCGTGCAAGACCAGGTTCTCCTCAACAACAGTGCCCCCCCCGATGCGTACGGCTTTCCCATTTGTTGCCAAGTTTGAAGCTCGCCCCCGACGATCATTCCGTTTCGCGGCAGCTTTCCCAATCTTTGAAGCCACAGTCGTAGATGCCTCGACATTCTTGGAAGTGGAGACCACATCCACAAAAGAACCACCGCCGGCAGCAGCAGTCCCCGTAGCGACTTCAATATCCTTCGCGTTCTTCATCGCCCGACGCTCCCGTGACCGTCGCGACATCGGATGACGGAAGTACAAAAGTTAAAAAGCCCTCCTGATGCACCCGTGTTCATTCAACCCTCCTGTTGCAGCGACGAAATACTCATCTACTTCAGGAAAAGGAACCGAACTCGAACCGCACCCAAAACCAAAACCAAAAAAAAAAAAAAAAAACAGAACAGAACAAAACTGCACCACCACCACGAACACCCAAAGAACGATTACGAAATTGAATAAAGCAAACGAGAAAGCTTTTTGGTATGTCAGGCGAAATCAAATCGCCGACCGACCCACCCACACCGACCTCCCGCCGATTTCCTTTTGGTTTGGTCTCAGTTCTCTGTTTGGGGCAGTGAGTTATGGCGTTTTCGAAGAGAAAGAGCAATATCATGCTCCATCTGATGACGTTGTTTCTCACGGGGAGGGAGGGAAGGAAAGAAGTAAGGAAGGAAGGGAAGGGTATGGGAGGGGAGGACTCGGAGGCGGACAAAGGATGGGCGTGCTGATGAGGGAGAGGGAAAGGGAAGGAGGGGAAGCACCAGGGGCGGCAGCGACAACCATTGAAGCCCTCCCGCCCGCACGCCTGCCTTACCTTCGATCCTTCCTCGCCTTCCCCGCCCTAATTCTGGAGCCGTCAGATCACCGTTCTCCAGGGGAGAACGACCTCATAGCCGTACACGTGGCCTGTCTAATTTCAGCCGCCTTACTTCTAGGAGCTTTTAGTTTGTTGGGATGTGGAACCGTCGAGACTGCAAGTGAGGTCCGGCCCGGGAACCTCGGTTGTCTACGTGGATGCTTTCCTAGCGCACTCTCCACACGTAGGTCTCAACACCTTGCACTAGCGTAAGGACCCCTGTGGGTCTAAGACTTTGGTCCCAAGACCATAAGAACATGGGCGTAAGGACCCATGTGGGTCTAAGACTTTGGTCTCAAGACCACGATAACATGGTGTAAGGACACATGTGGGTCCAACACCATGGTTTCAAGACTGTAATAACATGGCATAAAGACCATTGTGTGTCTAAGACTTTGGTCTCAAGACCATAATAATATGATATAAGGGCCCCTGTGGGTCTAAGATTTTGGTCTCAAGACCACAATAACATGGCGTAAGGACACATGTGGGTCTAACACCATGGCTTCAAGACCATAATAACATGGCATAAAGACCATTGTGTGTCCAAGACTTTGGTCTCAAGACCATAATAACATGGCGTAAGGACCCTTGTGGGTTCAAATTACTCTTGGTGTCGAGAATAACGCAACAATGGAGCTTCCAAAAAAAAGAAAAAAACAAAAACAAAACTTGAGCTTGGGTTTGGGTTCTTCTTGGACCCAAGCTCAAGTTCTTGCAAACATTGCTGAGCTACTTTCAATGTTGATAGTAGCTCGACGATGAAATTTTTTTTAAAAAGCAAAAAAGGACTCACATGGGTTGGGTTTCTTACAACCCTCACCAAGCTACTCTTGGCGCCGAGAGTAGTTTGGCAATGAAGCTTTTAAATTTTTTTTATTTTTTTTTAAAAAAACCTAAACTTGGGCATGGGTTCTTTTTGGACCCAAGCCCAAGCTCTATTCTTGGTGCCAAGAGTAGCTTGATGAGGAACAAGAATCCAAGCCAAAGATTGAATTTGTTCACAATGATTCAAAAGGAAATATGAACTCAAGTTCAGATTTCTTTTCATCTTTAACCGAGTTTGAGCTCGACTTGGACCTCAAGTTGGAGCTCCAAGCCAAGCTCAAACTCAACTTTTTTCCTTCAAAAAAAAAATGGGAGCAAGAAGGAGGAGGACTCACTTGTCAATGAAGCTCCTTCAAATTGGTCTCTCAAATCCTTGAACTTTCTACACCTTCTCCTTCTTCTTGCAAACGCAAGTGCAAAATAAAAATGATCTCATCTAATTCTCACTCCATTTGTACATCCAAAAACCCTAAAAGCTTCACCAAACCTTAGAATTATTTATAGATTATTGGCGGCTTGTGAACTTTATTGTTTCCTCTTCCTATGTGTCTTCCCCAGAGCTCTCTTGTGTGACCTTCTAATGAAGAAAAAACAATTTATAATTTACTACAAAATGCATATTTTTCAACCATGTTTCAAAATGCACAATATAATTTTCTCTATACTTTCATTCTGCTATCAAATCAAGACTTTTTCTATTCTCACAAATGTGAGGCGTACCTTGTCACTTGCCTTTCGTGCTACGAAAAGACCAATTTGCTCCTCTCTAGCCTAGGATTATGTTTCATGTGTAATTGGATTAATAAACTTGAAAATTGAAATTGTTTTAGAACAAAAACTTTTCATAATCTAGTTTGTCTAAAACGTTGAAACTTTCCTTTGAGCGGTATGTCTCACCTACATTCTTGGAATCCTCCTTGGGCACCCTCCAATCTTCCTTTTCCCCATTGCAAGCTTCTTCTACTAACCCTTTCTATGCATCTAATTGTGTTTTCGTCACTTTCAACCTTTTATTGGAACTTGTTTCAAGCATGTGATAATTCTCTGCATTTGGGGAACAATTATATCTTTTGCATTTTGTTGATATATTTATATTATCTTGTACTCAATAAACGACATGCTGGTGTTTCATGTCCAAACATTTCAACTTTTGCGACACCACAATATCCTGCAATACTTAAGAAAGTAGCTTTCCCATGCTACTAGTGTAGATAATTTCTTGACAAGTCCTTCATGTTTTGTTGTCACAATAATAATGGTAATTTCAAATTTTGTTTATTTCAGTATGCATTTTCCATGATAATAGTTAATGTACGTCCTTCCATCCATTGAATCATTTAACAAAAACATCAAATATTGTACCTAATTTCTAATCATCTATAATTTTTACCAACTGACCCACATGGATGGTGCATATGTATCGTACATAGTTATTTATGGAATACATATATGATGTTGAAATATTAATGGCACATACATTAGTTACATGCATATGGCACATTTAAATGGCATACATAGATTTAAAAAGCTTATGGTACAAGTTTGTGGAAAATTCATATACATTGTACATACACATATGTGTGACATACATATGGTGCATAGATTTATGGCAAATACATATTGAATATCTCATGTGTTGTACACTTAGTGCACCTTGTATTGTTTTTAGAATCCATATGCGGTGGATTCTCTATGTTAAATCTACCATCGAATATGTGGTTATCATGTGGTTATATGTGTTTCTAGATGTGTTTTCTGATAATTACCTTCAAAGTTGTTATTTGTGTTCTCATTGTGTCATTCCAACTGTAACATTAATGTACCCTAGAATTGCACAAGTTTGTACCACATAGTTTAGACTACTTTGTATGCTATATGGGGTTTTCAAACATTAAGTTATTACATATGTGGGTGAAGTATTCTCTTCTTTTATAACCTATGTGTATATCCCATGTAAATAATTGAATTCAAGTTAAGATCATCATGTTCTTCATTCATGTCTATTGCAACCACTATGTGTTATTTGTGTGTTGTGATTTGTGTGCCGTAAATGATTTTGTTATTCAATATTCCTTCCCCCAAAAGGTTAGTCTTTTTGGGGGAGAATATTACCTTTTATTCAAGCATTTGAGTGTTTCCAATTTTGCATCCAGTCATTAGATGTTATCGACAACCCAGTTATAGAGTGTTTTTAAATTATTGTTTGTAGCATCTTCTATCCTCAATGACATATTGTCCCAATAGAATCATAGCAGTCACATGTCATACAATTTTCCTAGTCTAGGGTTGAGTTTGGCATACGCAAATCATCATTGAACTAACATATATTTGCTCTATTAATTGCTTTGCTTATAACCTTTGATGTAATTACCTTCTTCCACCTATTACACTATTCCTATTGCCCCTTACCCTATGCACATTTTTCTTATTGCATTTGTGAACATTGTAAATACAACCAATATAGTGAATTGAATTCATGTTATATTGATGGTTAGTTCCCATAGGTTTGTTTTTTTTTCTTAATGTTTTGTCATCACCTTCTCTGACCTTTTTTAATAGCAATACATTCTTTGTTTTTCTAGTTCGTTGTTGCTTTCAAAAATGCATGTTTGATATTAATGTACTTGATGTTTAGCAAATCAATATTCATTTTCAGCTCTTTCGTTTTAATAGCTCTCAACATTTTCCTTAATTTTTTCATGTGTTTGTTAGAATCCATTAAATTTATTTGATTAAATTAATGAAGGCTAACCTTTGGAAATTACTTGTTAGGTCCTTGATGATGCAAAAATAAGGATGAATGCCCCATTCCATTTTCAATTATCTACATCAATATACATAATATTTGGTTATATCAATCTTTCTAATTTTTACCATTCAATGTTGGCATTCGTGTTAAAAAGATCCCCCTAGTCAATACTCATTGTGATTTTTTTATGTGTGTTTCAAATCTTTGTTGTTTTTTCTTTAATCCCATAATCATTCGATTGCAAGCTTGCACCATATTTCTAGGGTTCCTCCTCCTTGTCCTCCAAACTATTCAAAGTTGTATGTTGCATTTGATTACACTTTAATCTATTTACATTATTGTTGTTTCATATCCCTCTTATTCTTTCACTATTTTCCTTGTGTCCCTAGTAATATAACAACATTTCATGTTGTTTGGACATTCAGACTTCATCATCATGGTTGACAATTCAAGGACAATCGTTGTTTTTTAACATTGTTTATGTGCTATGTTTGTTTTTCAACCAAGTTGTTCACATATATCCAAGGATGCTTCATATGATTATAATAATTTGTTTTAAGTTTGTTGTACCAAATTTCTACGATCTTTTTTCAAGGAAGACAATGGGTTGTTGGTTCTGGTTGTTATTGCATTATTGGGGATAGTTTGACTCACAACTTTCAAAAAACCATCTTAACACTAGGAACAACAAGTTATATGGTCAAGTTTGTGAAGTAAGGAAATGATGTTAACCACACTTTCCTTCAATGTTCAGACACTCATGGATCTTCTATTTTCATTGAATTGTTTGATTCTTCCTCAAGTGACAATTTGATAGCCCTTCATTTGTCAACAAAATCACCCAAAAAAATTCCTCAATTCATTACCCAATTATCACCACAACCCTCCAACTCAGTTAGTAATATTCAATTTGTTGTCTCTTGCTTTCGTGCCATGGTGCTACCAAGACATACCTTCAATGAGTTGTAGAATTTAGATCACGATAAGATACCTTTTCAGAAAGTCCAATTCTTGTCAATTATTTTCGATGGGGATATTTTGTTCAAATTATTGTCGGTGCTTTCGACTATTCATAGGCCTTTGCAAATGTAAAGCATGGATAGAAAGTATGATGGCCATCTTAGTGTAAAGTGATCATAACCAATATCAAAAACAATTTTGGGCCTAGTTTCAAGAAGGCTTGTTTTTTGGATTACTTGCGTTATATATAAAATGATTGTGAACGTTTTATGCATTATGCCTTTTGCAATGAATTTTCTGGTGTAGTAAGTGCACACATATTCTACTCACAGGTCAAATGGCAATGTTTCCATCAGCTTTTTTGCTTGGATGTAAATTATGTCATGTTCCTCCCCTCTATGTCGCTAATTGTAGTGGACAAATCTATTATGTTGTGCATAAACTTCAATCAATTTCTAGAATGAAGATTCATTTTAAGGTCCATAAACATCTTGTTACGAATGGCAAGTGCAAGGAGTTTGTGGACAAGACGAAAAGGTTGATCACAAAGGAGGTTGATCACACACCTAATATGAAGATATCTACAATTCCCTTATGTGCTAGCAAGACCTTATTAACTAGGCATGTGCTAGATGATAGTGGTGATAACACAATGGAAATTTTGGATGATGAAGAGTTAAAGCAGATTCAGGACAAGTTTTTTGAATTGAATTCATCCAACATTCATAACCTTGTTACTTATTTCAAACATTGTTCAAGGGGTGGTTATATTAATAACATCCTTAAATTGAAGTCCAATAATTTTGATGACTACACCAAGAATGTTACTTCCCAAAACAAGTTGTAAAATAAAAGGTTTTCATTTTCAAGATATTGATAAATGGCGTGGGGAGTGGAGTAAGCCTCGTCACAAATGCAATTTGTAAAGGATTTGCATAACGTTTGGATCATGTTTGATCATGTGAAGTGTGTTGCTAGCTAAACAATTACAGCTTGTCATGTGTACGATCCTACCTATTGTAAATTGATGACCATTGTGATTTGTGACATGTAGTTTGAGGACACCAAAGCTCAACAAATCATGTAGACAAAGCTTAATGAGATGATGTTGAAGCATGAGTTTCCGAAACCAAATTTTTAGGGATTCATGGTTGATAGCACAACACATTATGGGTTTTTTGACTGGTCAAACAAATGACTACTATCATTTTTTACTAGAATTGTAACTATTTAATCACAATAATCATTAAGTAGTTATAAAGGTCATTCACATGTCATGTGATGTTGTGGTTTTGCGACTATAGTTAATATCACAATTAGTGAGTTTTTTTTGTTAAATGTATTATTATTCTTAAAATTATAATAATATGTTTTAAATAAATTAAAATATCTTGACTTTTACAATTATAATAATAACTTCTTATCTCACAACACAATGATGTGGCATTCCACTTACAACGTAATGCCAAAACATGTCTTTTATTACTTGTCCTATTTAATTACAATGGGAGAAATGATTAGAAAATAGCATAAGTGACAAAAAAAGACTAGAAAAATGATTATAATTGAATAAAACCAGTCGTAAAAGACATGTTTTGGCATTGTGGTGGTAATGAAATACTTGACTATTGGTCAACATGATGACACATACACTACTTTGGATAAAAGGAAACATTTGTTGGTTAGTCATTATGTTAGAGATGATGTTTAATCCTTCAATGTAGTTATTTGCATCAAGATGCAAATCCACATATTTTACCCTCCTTACAACAAATCTTATCCTTTGAACTGGACATAAAAATGATTTTTTTAAAACTACATTTATAATTATTTAGTCATAAAAATCATTAAGTGATGTTTAAAAACATCAACATGCCACATGGCATCATGATTTTGCAACTATAGCCAATATGACAACTTGTTGAATTTTTTTGTAAATCATCATATTATTTTTCAATTTTTGTTCATTAGTTAATTAGTTATAAGAACCATCCACCTTTGCGACTAATAACGATTCAATTTCCCATGATGATGGCATGGCATGATATATGTCAATAAAATGATATGGTCCTATTTGTCAACATCATGATTCATGTCGATAAATTAATGAATTAATTTCATTCATTGGCTAGTTGAAAATATCATTGTCCTTGCGATTAATAATGATTCAATCTTCCATGTGATTATGACATGGCATGCCATTTGGCAACAAGGTGTCACAAATTTTCATGACAATCCATGACTTCTTGCAACACCATAAGTTTTTGTGTGTTTTGAATTTATAGCACCAATTTTTGTCATGGCATGCCATTCAATTTTTTGTGTGCCATGAGGTTTTTGAAGTCATGAATTCACATGCATGCATGTGTATGTATATTAAACAATCAAATGTTAATTTATAAGTATGAATACAATATTAGTAGTCATTTTTCAAAAGGTGACATATAACTCTTTAATTTTTTAACTACTTAACACATTAGCTTAGGTTAACATACCTATTAAGTTAACTTATGTATGTAGGCTACTTAACAAAAACTTATTTCATAATATAGGCTACCTTGTAAGTTACTTAATTAAACATAAGAAATTTATTACATCTAGTGTGTTTAAATATACCTAAAATAGGTTACCCTACTAATAGGTTAACCTAAGTAAGTTTGCCTAGGTTTTTAACTTTAGGTTTTTTGCCAAGTCAACCTAAGTAGCCTAATTACAAGATATTTTATTAAGTTTGTAACCACCTCAAGTTTGTGCAACTAGATGCGACTATGATGCAATTAGATGCAACATAATTATTCTAAGTTAATTATTTTTTAGCTTAAAAATGTTTAGGTTGACCTAGGTTAGGTCAGTAAGTAATATAGGTTAATAAACTAGTTCATTTTAAATCAACCTAGGGAGGTATAGGTGTAAGCTAAGTTGGTAGGTAATAGGTAGGTTGACCTAAGTCAACATAGGGTGGCCAAGGTTAATTCAAAACTAAAAATTTTGAACTTTATAATTGTGTGTTAAATATATATAATATAAAAAAATTTGGAAGTGCAATGGATGAGGACTTAAACCCCAAAGTGGAGGTGAAGGGTTCAAATCCTCACTTTTACAACTTATGATACCTAGGCCACTTGGCTTAGGTTAGGTAACCTAGTATAAGCTTCTTGGTCTAAAAATTTAATGTTTATTTTTAATCTAGGCCATTTAGCCTAAGTTAAATAGTATAGGTTTCCTAGCATATGTAGCTAACCTAACTAGGTTAAATTAGGTTGACTTTTGGCAATGCTAGGTTGACTTTTGGTTATGTTAACTACATGGGCTAAATTAAGTTGATTTTTTATCATGTGCAATGACTCATAATGTGTTTATAAATGTTTGACACATGTCATCCATCCATCAAGGGTTTTTTTATGACATTTATGTGAATAAAATGACTAAGTTGAAATGACATGCATTTTACATGTCATACTAAAATTAATGATGACATGAAATTTCATTATTATAAGAAAAAAATTAAATGATAATTGTTAAAACAACTAAGTTTTGCAATTGAACATCCCTTGCGACTAAATGGGAACGTTCATGACATGGGTTTCGTAACTCATTCATCACTAAGCACATATGTCCTTGATTAGTATGTAGTTATAAAGGCCAATGGAAAAACCTAAAATGTTTTGTTGTGTAATGCATAGGCCAATTGGAACATTGTTAAAATTGTTTATGGTTCTAAGGACCCCTCTATGATGATCATTGATGAGGAGTGCACATGTTTATTCCATTGGATTTAGTTATTCAATAAACACACCAAACAATTGATCAAACCTGAGTTGGAAGAACAACATAATGTTCTTTGCCATTTGTACAAGAATGCAAAATCCTTTACGGAAGTTCATAGTCTCTATGTTATAATTCATTGTTGGTGGCTTTCATTAGGGGTTGCTTGTGAAGCAGGTGTCCATGAACTTGCAAATTGGCTTTATTTTTAGCATTTTTATGTCAAGTACTAAGGAGGTTTCATGGTCCATGTGAGTATTTCACCTATGAACCTCCTATGATTCCTTCTTTCATCTATTAATTCAAAATTAAAATTCCATTTACACTCTACTTCCATCTGGGCTTCCATTTCCATTGTGACATTTTAAATTTTGATGATTTTTCCTTTCCTTTGATTTACAAAATTTCAATGATGAGGAATGGGCGGACATGCCCATTTGTAATATGGTAAAAACTATGCATAATAACTTGTTGTAACAGTTGAAAAAACACAACACAACACTTATCTATACACAATGACATCCGATGACTAAGTTTGTGTTTTCAAATAATTTACATTGTATAAATAGTACTTGCAAGGTGGTCCACCTAATCATGGACTTGATAGGAATGAATTGTTGTTGAAGAGGGGCCAAGGGTCAAATGATCTTATTAAACCTACAGTAGATGTGGCAAATTACATGTCCAAATCATCTTTCACAAATTTCCTTTCGCACCTCAAGGGATAAAAGGTTTTTGGGTCTACTAAGTGACCAGTTGATTATATATTTTGCACAAACAATGATTCCCATTGTCATGGCCGTGTGAATTTCTTTCATCCATGAGTAACCGTTCCTATTGTTGAACCCAATATTGTGGACAATGTGTGCATGCAACATTCGCCCTCTAGTTCTAGTAATTTGTTACCTTTAGTATTTCGAGGTGGCCTGGAGTTAAAGGAAAATATTTATGTTGATGGCTAGTGGGGTATTGAATATTGCCCACCCAATTCAATGTTATATATTCTTAAAAACCATAATGCTCAAGTGCAAAACAAGGATCAACCTTTACAAATCTATAAATGGAATTATTGCTCCATGTTACTTAGGTTTCTAGGTATAATATCATGACAGATCATTCAAACATCATATGCACTGGTTTTGTCCTGATAACTTGAGCCATTACGTTGGTGGGGCAAAAATTTGCAATTATTAGGCTTGTAGTTCCAATTATTTGGCCCATCCAAGAAGGTACTAACTTAACTCAAAAGGAGGTAATAACTTTAAAAGAAACAAGGTTTTCCTTTGACCGCCTACATAGAAATAACGTTCAAAGTTTATTTGGTTCCTAATCTTCTTGGTCAAGCAATTCCCATGTGTCTGTTGTGAATTGCCACAGCCTTGTGAAGTCGTCTGATGCAAGTTGTTAGCCCATAATTCATGGTAGCAAGAAGGTGAGACGGCTTTCTGTCTTCAAATTATCACAACACACTAACAATTGGGAGGTTGGCATCTTACTTCTCCAATGCATTGTTTTCCCCGCTATTGATGTTCCACCACCTAGGTATGGATGAATTTATAGTATTATTTATGATGACAAATGAGATGACATCACAATTGGAAATTTCCCTAATTGTTCATGCATTTATTTTGTCGCAATGTTGGCAATTTCTTTGGGTGGCTATGGGGCATATGTGCAATGTAAACATGTGTATCATGTCTTGTAGATGGTTATGTTCTATGGGCTCATGAAAGAGTTCATTGATCATTGCACATGGAATTGGGATGAAATTCAATGCTTGTTGATATGCTTTAAAGCGTTTGGACTCTAGTGATAGTACATCACAATTGCATCAAATCAAATCAATTGTGATTTTTTCATTCATCAAGCTTGTTGTAGTTGCTTAGATTATGTAGGAAGTTTATATTTTAATTATGGCTTTAAAAAAAATTCTCCATTTTGTATTATTTCAATCATTCTTATGAGATTTTTTTTGTTCCGATGAATATACATTGGTGGTGTTCATAAGTTTATTTATTTTCATTTAGGCCATGGCCAATATCAACAATAAAACCTTTGACTGTCATAATGTGCTTCCATGTATATTATCTTTTTATTATAATGTCGTAATGTTTTAGCCATTTCAACACATGTTCAGTAAATAATTAAAGATTTTGAAATTTTAATTTCATCAAATATTTTTCAACCATGTAGTCTCCACCCATTTCAATAGTTTTGAATACATTATAATTTTTGTCCAAGAGCCCTAGACATTTAGAATATTGTTTGCACTAGGGATGATGAAATGCATCCTTTTTTTTGGTCTTTGAACCCTCACATGATGTTGCACTCAATAGCTTTGTTAGCCAAACCCATGTTCAAAGTCAATAAACTATTGTTGATCCCAGAAAATCATTCACATGGTGTGGCAAAATATTCCATGACTTGTCATGGAATATTTTGCCACATCACATAAAATTTTCCATATGGAAAATGAATATACCAAGAATATTCCATGACATGGCATGGAATATTTTCAAAAATTCCTTCCTTCTTAGTTGAGTAGGCTCACGTGCTCACCCATTAACATCGTTGGATCCGGACTCATTGCACATAATAGTTAGATTTAACTTTTTGTTGGCATGAAAAATTGCCATTGAATGCAAACAAAAAAATGGAATGAAACTAACAAAAATAATTATTTGAAACATATGTATGCAATGCATGAGCTAAATAAAAAGCCTAGTAAAAAAATGTAGATCCTAAAACATTTTCTACTACAACCAAAAGTTACCAACATTTTGAGGTTCATATAAGGCAAGAAATTTTTTAACAATATATGAAATAACACAAATAGGAAAACAACATGCAAAAGGGGGGGAAGAAGGAAGTATTGTTCTAGATGTTAAATCCAATTATGTAATACAAATATTTTAAAATATAAATAACAACAAGGATGATTACAGAATGGAGTGTAGGAAGTAGGAATGAATGTTCTTAATAGTGTATAAACATGAACTACCAATAACATTGATATTAATGAGTGGAAATTATGTAAAATTTATCTCACGTGAAAGGAGGATTCACTACAAGGGGAAGGATATTGGTTGAAATGCCAATAGTCACCTTTAGAAGAATGTGTTAGATGGTTTGGTGCCAATGGGTGGGTGGTGGGAAATAATTGATTAAACTTGGAAAGTTAAAACAAGATTCAAAAGTATTTTCATTGAATTAATTACCTTATGTGACTTAATTACTAAATTAATTTGTTTAAACCACCCATTATAATTTTAATTATAATTTATGTATTTATACATGAGAAACACATATGTATTTCAATGAGTGTTGGAAAAATATTTATGATTTGGTGAACCAAAATGGCAAAGTAAACCTATAATGATGTAAAGAGTAATGTATAAATACATATAATCTAATAGGTTGTTTTGCATATGCTATGGTATAGGTGAACATGGAAAAACTTTTGACTAATAATATCTTGAATGGTCGCTTGGATTATTTTTTTGAATTATCTTGAATCAACTACTTGTTAAATGTGAAATAGGGTTAGGTGGTTTGGGAAAGTGTTACATGATTAATTGTTATTTTTTGTCCATATTTATGGAATATAATCCTATTAAAAAACTTTAAATGTGGTAAACCTCACAACTCAAGAATAAATATTATAATTATTTTCATTACTACAAATCATGGTTTTTTAAGAGGTTCAAATTGACTAACTTATCATTTTGACTAGTTGACATGTCTATTTTGAATAAAGGCCAAGGGTTTGAATAACACATTTATTTGTCAACTGATCAACTTGACTATAATGATTTATTTGATTAAATAAACATAATTAAATTGTACAACCTTAATCAAACCAATGGTCTTTAGTCAAGTTAAATAGTTAATCAAGATGGCTATTGTTCTTTAATCAAATTAACCAATGATTTTTATTCAAGTTGAACATTTAGTCAAAATGGCCAATGATATTTAGTCAAGTTGAACATTTAGTCAAGATGGTCAATGATTTTTAATCAAATATGACATGATCTATTACATTATGTATCTACTTCTTACCTATTCATCCACCTATTTATTTAAGTACTTACTTACCTACCTATTATCCACCCACCCACCCACCTACCTATATATTTATACTTTTTCATCTACCTATTTACATACCTACCTATATTTTTCACCTTCATACAACCTACCTACTTACTTACCCACCTACCTACATATTATCCATTTCCTTATCCACCCATTTACCTATTTAATTTTAATCACTAAATGTAACCATTATGTTTAGCCATTACATTTACCATTAAATATTCCCAAATTTTAGCCATTAAGTTTAATTTAAATTTAGGTGTTAAGTTTAGCCATTAGGTTTAACCTAAGTTTGGTCACTATGTTTAGCAAAAAATTTGTCATTATATTAGCCACTAGATTTTGTCATTAGGTTTAGCCTAAGTTTAAAAATGAAATATGTTTAGCCATTAGGTTTATCAACTAAGTTTAGTCACTACGTTTAACCATGAAATTTAGCCATTAGGTTTATCAATTAAATTCAGTCACTATGTTTAACCATGAAATTTAACCATTAAGTTTATTAACTAAGTTTAACCACTATGTTTAACCATTAGATTTAATCACTAAGTTTAACCATTATGTTTAGTCAAATCAAGTTTAGTTATTAATTTAAGTCATTGAGTTTAACCATTAAGTTTCGCCATCAGTTTAAATCATCAAGTTTAACCACTAAATTTAACCATTACTTTAAGTCATTAAGTTTTGTCATTACTTTAAGTCATTAAGATTAGCCAATATTTTCAACTCATTAAGTTTAGCCATTATTTTAACTCATTAAGTTTAGCCATTACTTTAAGTCCTTGAGTTTAGCCATTAGGTTTAATTATTACTTTAAGTCACTAAATTTAACCATTAAGTTTAATAATTATTTTAAATAATTAAATTTAGCAACTAGGTTTAGTCAATTAAATAAAATAATTAAGTTTAACCATTAGGTTTAACTATTAATTTACATCATTGAGTTTAACCATTAGGTTTAACCATTAGTTTAAATTATTAAATTTAGCCATTACTTTAAATCATTGAGTTTAACCATTAAGTTTTGCCATTACTTTAAGCCACTAAATGTAAACATTAAGTTTAGTCATTAGATTTAACCATTACTTTAAGTCATTAAATTTAGCCATTGGGTTTAATCATTAATTTAAATCATTAAGTTTAGTTAATTAATTTAAGTCATTAAGTTTAGGCACAAGGTTTAACGATTACTTTAAGTCATTGAGTTAGCCACTAGGTTTACCTAGGACGTTTAGCCATTGTGTTTAATGATGTGAAATAAACATGTGAAATAAAAAAAATTGTAAAACTTAAACAATAGTGTAATCCATTGGTAAGGAGTGGGTTTATCATTGCAAAGGTTTGGGGTTCAAACCCTTATACTTACAACCTATATGCATGCTTAGAAGGCTAGGGTAGGTGGGTTAAACTAAGGTAGATGGGGGTGAAGTTGAGTAGGTTAAGTAGGTTAAGCTAGCGCCTACTTACCTAAATGTTTTTTTTCCACCTAAACCTATTTACTACCTACCTACCTATTAATTTTTGAAATAATAATCCCAAAAATATTTTTATTTTAGGTATAAAATTGACCTGGTCAAATGGTCCCCTATCTACTAGTCAAATAGTCAGTCATTTTATTAATCACATTGTTAATCAAATGACAAGGTTCAATTTGACTGCTTAGTCATGTTAAACATGGCCAAAACAACTTGTCTAGATTGACAGGGTGGTTTTTTTTATGCCTATCATTTTTGGGTTTTTTTTTACTAAAAAACCCAATCGAAAAAACCATGAATTGTAGTAGTGATTTTCATTTATGAAGATCTCAAAAACCAAGCCATTTTTGGATAATAAATGAATAGAGTATGCAACATAATTTAGTAATATTTACAAAGAATGGAAAATGATAATTGAAATAAAAGGATCTCTCCACACATGGGGTGATAATGCTTCATAGGTTTGTATCTTCTAAACATGAATTTCATGCATTATTTAAACATGGAAGTCATGTGCATGACTTTCATGTGTAAACATTAATCGACATACAACATATTTGTTTAAACAATACAAGTAGGCATATGACATTCGTGTTTAATCCATATAAACCTATGAAAAGAAAATTTCACACGACTATTATTGCTAAATCGTGACCCATGAAGTTTGCGATGGACCACACCATTAAATCTTAGATGAAGTTAATTTTTTAAAATTTTGATTTAATGTATTTTGTCAATTCACCTAACCTTAAAAAGAAGAGAAATTTGTGTCATTCTATTTGTAAAAAATACACAATGTATTTTTTTTATAACCATGAATTCAACCATAATTCCAAACTCCATAAATATGAATATCATTATCCCAATTATTTTATTAGGAATCTTATATTAGAAAATGAGAATTATTTTAGTGGGCATTGTATTAATTGATCAAACTAACAAAGGATAAATAAAAATTATTGGTGACATGGAAAACAATATAATTCCACATGACATTCATGTATTTTCACATATGACATTTGGTGACCACACATCACCAAAATAACTATAGAAGAAAAGGTGGAACAATTGAATGATTTGTTGAACCTTGTAATTATGGGCAATGCATCTTGATGGATTTTTTTGAACACACAAATGAAGCAAATGGGATGAACATTAAAAAAAAATGCACAAAAAAATTCCATTAGTTTTGAAGAGATTTTTAAATGACAAATATGACTACAATGGAAGATATGAAATGCCCCACATGGCACCATATAATGTGGTTTAAAAATTTGACCTCCATATGATAAGTTGTGGTAGACTTTGTATAAACCTCCATGGTTTTAGTGGTGAAAAAACCATTTCCAAATTTAGAAATTTAGCACAATCAACAAGGAAACTCCATGGAAAGCAAGAAGAAAGCATGAACATATCTAATCACATGCAAAAGGTGACAAAGCGTAATAATGATGGCGAAAAAATACACCAACGACATTCATAAAATTCCATGAAGGCAGTTGAAAAAGTTATAAAGTTATGTAATAAGGTGGGTTCACTTATTAACCATAGAAAAACATTCACTGCATTTATGTTTTGCAAATGTTTTTTCCTTATGGAATTAAGCTTTTGTGGATGCATATGTGAAAGAAATTGAACAAAATGAAGGATAAATAGATCTTGAGTTTTTTAAGCATAGGGAGGAAGTGAATTAATAAATACAATTTGATTTTAAACAAATTAGGTAAATATATGCATATTTGAATGAAATATGGCTTAGATTTGTGATCTTGTCTAAACTATTTTTCCTCTTAGCAAATGGAATCAAGAGTTTTTTCGAGAATCCAAAGAGGACAAAACCAAAATGGAAAGGACAAGTTTTCCTAGCATGATATGAGTAACAAAATTTTAAGGCTTAAGTTCATAAAGGTTGAATAGCTTTTAAATTCAATAGTTTTTATCTTTTAGGGTTAAAGTACTTGAAAAACCATGTTTAGATCCAAGCTCAAAGAGCTTGGGTTTCTTTCTTGTCTTTTGGGGTTGTTTTACTATTATTGACATTGAAAACAGGTTGACATCCCCCCAAAAAGGAACAAACCCAAGCTCGGACTTGGGTTTTTTGAACTTATTGGGGCTACCAAGCTACTTTTGACATTAAAAGTAACTTAACAACCCCAAAAAACAAGGAAAAAACTCAAGCCTCAAAAAGTAACACTATAGTTTGAGCTCGGGTCCACATGTGGATTCAAGTTTAAGTTCAAATTTCTTTTTTGTTTATTAGAGTTTTCAAGTTTTTCGGGGTTACTAAGCTTTTAAAGGTTATTCTATTCAAACTATACTCAGTGTCCCCAAAAAATCACTAAAAAAGACCTAAGCTCAAATTCAATTTTATTTGTTTATTTGGGCTATTAAGCTACTATTGGCACTGAAAGTAGTTCAACTTACAATATTTTGAAATTGAAACTTGATTTCAAGTTCAAATATGGATTCAATTTTAGGCATAAGTATTATTTTATTTTGTTGGGTTTCCATTTCTATTGGATTTTAAAAAGTTTTCCCTAGCTTGGAATTGTAAAGATTATACATTAAGTTCATTTTTTGGAGATGATTTCTATTGAATTCTACTCGCATTTTAGTTTTTGCAAATCTTTCCAATGTCTTTGCATGTTCATTTACTTTTGAGAATCATAAAAAAACCCTATGATGGAAACCTCCAAAGTGAGCATCACAAATGTATTATATTCAATTAATCTCTGTATTGCTTGGGGTTCATAACATTGTCCCTCTTGTAGGGTCGACATGATATTGATCCTAAGTTCTTCAACATGACCATCCAAGCAATCTAAAGCCACAACAAGTTCAATAATGCAAAGTTATGGACATACATAAAATGTTGCCAAAACACAAGGCATGAATGAACATTCTTTTGAGTAAGATGGTTCCCATGTTAGTTGTGTGCCCTACTTTCAATATTGACGTCTTGAATATGAAACACGTTTTTTAGATGGGCTATTGAGAGATGACAAAGTATTAGTTGTGTTTCTTTTCAATTGGAAAGGAAAGGAGGTTTTTTTTTAATGTGTATGAAGTGATTTGGAACACCCCTAGCACTTTGAAAATGAGAAGTTTGAGAACTTCCTTCTTGGAGATGTTGACCTAAAGGGCTTCTCAAAGCGCATGTTCTTTGTTTGGGATGGCAATCATAGGCTTTAAGTTTGGTTGCCATACATTGGCCATGTTCGCAATGAAAACCCATCATGGCATATATTTGTGGATTCCATTATATTCAACACATTTCAAGGACTTGTGGAGCTTCTCATTACCATTACTGATTTGAACAAGTAGGTCCCCAAACATTCATCCTTGTTTCAATTTTCTCATAACTTGCATTATCATTGTAGTTTTGTTTATTGCATGGTTTGTGGAGTTAAACCATGTTAAGCCCAACCTTGTTCATGATGTTTTTATGGATTTCATTCCATTGGCATTATTTTTTAGCCTGAAATAGTTCAAGGATGTCCTCCTTGTGGATGTATATAAGAATTGCAAAATTAAGTTTAAGAAAACATGGCACTCCCAAACATTGAAGGCTTTTTTGAGTATATGTACAAGGTATGAATGATTTTCAGCTTTCTTTGATTTGTTACTTCAATTCAATGCTTACTTCACTTCTTTATGTTCTTCACTATGTGTTTTCCTTTGTTTGCAATGTGAGATTTTTGCATCAGCCAATGTGGCCATGAGGTTGTACTATGATTAAATGCCTAATAATTGGGAGTGTTCTCCAATCAAACTACAAGAGTGAATGGAAAAGGTCATAGAACAAGTGTGAAAGGATCAATATTTTGCGTTTTGCAAACAAATGTTGGTATGTGACTTCATGTTTGGTCATGACTTCTTGAAAGAGATCCAACTTCATTACAAGATGAATTCAAAATTTGAGATGTTCATGAAAAAGATTTAGATGTTAGCATATTCATGTGTCACCTCAAAATATAAGCTTGTTTGGCTCAAATAGTGAAATAGGTCAAGGATTTTGTGAAAGGCTTTGAAATTCCCAAAGCACGGTTTCTTCAATTCCAAATTTGATAGGTGGTTACACAAGGCTACCTTTTGGCATTACGTAAAAACCAAATTTCTTTTCCTTTGTCTTTCATCCTTTCCTTTTCTTTCAATTTTTTAGCTTTATGTTCATACCATTATGTTTCATAGAACTTGAAATCAAAGTGCTCAAATTGTATGAACCAACAATGTTAAATTTGGCATCGATTGTGAGAAAGGTCATTAGAATGGTCCTTTTATTTCCTACTTCCTAGTCCCAATACAATTCACTTGTGAAACATGTTTTTTTTCTGAAAATTCAAGCTAAAGGATGGGACTAGTAAATAGGAAGCACGTAAACACTAAAGCAAATGATATACATGTATTTAAAGTTCTCTCCACTTCTTGAAATCCTTTTAGTCCACTCCTCCATGCCCCAAAGCCTTACATTGTTAATGAAACATCAAGAAGCAATCAAACCTTATGTGCCAATTAAAAATTACTAGAATATAATGTCTATTTATCTTTTTTTTAAAGGTACTTTAACCATATCTTGCGTCCCACATGAGTCATTGACTAGCTTCCCAAACTCTTGGAGACTTGGCATGATCCTAAGGTGGACAATACAATGTTCTACAAGGATCTACTCAAGGATTGGAGATATTTCCATTTCCTAGATAATAACATTCCCAATTTTGAGTTGCATTGTAGGAGGTTCATGAGCCTAGGTTCAATTGGTAGACAACTAGATGTTACAAAGACAAAAGGTCCATCAAAGGCAAAGAATACAAGGAAGGAATCTACCAAAGGAGCTACACGATTGGATGAAGAGGGAGATGACTTTCTTGTGGATGTTCCCATACATAAAAATATTCCTCCACTTGCAAATGAGTAGCTTGATGAAATGTTCACTATTAGGGAATGACTTGTTTGGGTCATCAAATTTCCTATTTCTATAAATGTCAACCCAAACATGCAACATGATTATGTCACCTCATTAAAGTTCACCCCATCTTAGCTCGACCCAATTGTTGTGCCTACGACCCTTACGCCTAGATTACATCAAAAGGTTTTCCCATACTTTTGGTTGACTATCATTGCAAAGAAAATTGGCACTAATAAGTGGCTTGCAAAATATGATACCGTTGCAAAATTTATTCACTAAATGATTGCCATTTCATCTCCTTGGATCTATTTTTTTTAATATGGCATTTGGTGATAACTTTTTCAATACACTAAAAGAAATCAAGGTTTTTTCAACTAGTTTATGTAATTAGTTTTTAGTCACATGCAAAAATTTATGACTATATTTCCTTTAGTTATATTGGACAAGTTACAAATGATAACCATTCATGGATGGAAAAGAGGTCAACAAAATACATGTTCATCTACTGACCCATCGTATACGTATTGTTGCATACAATTAGTTTACAACTAATTTACTCAACCTTGTGATTTTATGATATGTTGCCATGTATCACTAAGTTAATATATATATATTTTTATTATTCTATTTATTCTATTTTGAAATAATTTAAGAATTCAATTTATATGTTTGGGTGGTTTAAATTATGACATGTGGCATAATCATAATATGCCATGTGGCATATTTATTAAATTTGTCTTTGAAATCAATTTAGGTAGATAGGTATGTAAATAGGTTGAACCAAATAGGTAGGTAGGTAGGATTTATTTATTTATTTACGTAGAATAAATGTTTACTTACGTACCTAAGTTTAAAATAGGTAAATAGGTGAATAATTAAGCTGATAAGTTGGTTAGGGAAGTAGGGTAATTAAAGGGCTTGGGGTAGGTACATAAATATATTTTTTCAATTTTGGGTTAATCCTTTCTAATTGGTTCATCTCATATGGCCTATGTTTTTTAATATAAATATATGAGGCAAAAGACCTTCCTTATACATTTTCCAAAATGAAAAAAAACTTAATGGGATAAACTTTGGAGTTGCAACTTAGTTACAAACTATGTTGCAATTTTTAAAATTAATTAAATTTTACTTAAAATTAAAAAGATTATTCACTACAACAAAATGTGTCCCTATATGCCAAATGATTTCACCAGATGTTCAATAAATTCAATGGTCATAATGAATGGGACCTAGTGGGGAAACAATGAATTCACTAACTTGGTGAATGGGGACTAGTGAATTGCACCCACATTTTGTAATAATGATTCCATATTTTTCATCCTAATTTTTATGTTTTTTAATTTTATAATTAAGTAGGTAAGTGTTTAACTAGCTAGCTAACTAATTCACTAATGAGAAAACTAGCTATTAATTAATTAATTAATTAATTAATTACCTCATTAAATAATTAACAAAAAATTAACCAACAAACTAGTTATATATAATAATAATTTATACTCGCATAAGTAAAAAACTAACAAAATATTCCAAATATTATTAAATAAATAAAATTGAGACTTCCATTTTTTAAATGCTAATTATAACATTCTATCATGTAATTAATAAAATTACTAATTTTTAAAAAAATCATATTTGAAATAATAGCTATAAATTCTAGACCATGAATAATTAAAATAAATTATAAATTGTGAAACTAATGTAATTAATGTGAAAAAAAGTTATTTAAAATTATTTTATTTTAATTAGTCGTTAATTTCAATAATTATAGTTATAGTGTAAAATAAATAATTATCACAATAAAAAAAATGTAGTAGCAATAATTATTTATTATGAATAATTAATTCTAATTAATAGATAAAATAAACTATTATAATTTAATTTTTATAATATATAATTACATCAATTCGAAAATTATATTAAGAATATTATTATTTGAAATTAAAAAATAAATTGTAAGTCATAATTCTTAAATTATGAATACCAAGTTGAAATATAAAAGGTATAATAAATGTATCAATTTTCTTATTAAATTTTTAAATAATAGTGTGATTTTTTTATTGGTTATAAATAAAAATAACTTACTTTAATTAAATTATTAAAATTAAAATAATTATTAAAAAATTATGTTGAT
>Ga0116229_10002566_pt1 | contig 29454 bp, 26 predicted proteins | sample S1TSphgellanicum_3_FD_87313 | JGI IMG/M metagenome (GOLD analysis project Ga0116229, IMG submission 87313) | Host-associated microbial communities from peat moss isolated from Minnesota, USA - S1T2_Fc - Sphagnum magellanicum MG | ecosystem: Host-associated > Plants > Peat moss > Unclassified...
CCTCCCCACCCCTCATTCCGTCTCTGCAAGAGATTTTTGTTGGCATTTGGTGGCAGAAACAAATTATTAGCTGTCATTAGAAAAGTGTGTGTGCCACAGAGCCAGACTTGATGGGATTACTCTTTTGTCCGGATTACGGACAAAGGAAGGAAAGAAAGAAAGAAAACCGAGTCAAAAGAGTCGTGACAAACTTCGGTTTGCAACTCTTTTTCTTTTTATTTCCTCGCTTCTTTCTCGTTTCATAAAAGCAAAACAATCCTCCATCGGAACATGGGAACATGTACAATTCCATGGGAACATGGGAACATATAAAATTGGGGAGGCTTAAAAAGGGAGTTGTTCACCTTATGATGATATTTAGTTTTTTTTTTAAATTAGGATTTTAATCCAAATATAATTCCTTCAATATTGAGAATATCTCTCTACTACAAGTTTTGGTTGTGAAGTATCCCCAAAAAATTCAGGGTTGTAAATTAATTTCTTTAATAATAAAAAAGTTAGGTAAGATTTGCCATAATTTAGATCTTTTAATTTGATTTTTTTTACCAGAATTTGTTGTTTTAATTTTATAAGCCCCCCCCCCCCAAAAAATCAACTTTTTTTTTTTTTGAGTTTTTAAGATTTTTAGATAATATGTGGGATATTTTTTAGATTCTAGATTTTAGATTTGAGAGGTGAGATGTGTGATATTTTAGATCTATATTTTGGATTTAAGCTCCCAAAAAATCAAGGGTTTTTTTTATAAAAGGTTTTAGATTTTCAGCTAAGATGGTGTAATATTATATTAGATCATTATTTTAGATTTCTTTGCTCAAAATATGTTGTGCTAATTGCAATTGCAAAAAAATCAAGAATTTTTAGATTTTCAAAGTAACATGATATTTTAGAAAAACATTTTGGATTTTTTTTGTTTGCCAAATTCAAAGTTTACAAAGAAGAAACCTAATATTATATATATAATAATAATAAATTTAAATGGAGTTGAAAATTTTCATTTCTCTTTTCTCCAATAATTAATTTTATTCAAAAAATGACTTATATTTCTTTGCAAATTGATTAAATCAAATCAAATCTCAAGATTTCTAAAAATAATTTGCTCCTGTAGGTAGTTGGATTTTTGTCTGGTCCCAAATTAAGTCGTGCTACACAGTGACTGACGAAAACAAATTCGCCAAATTGGCGAAATTTCGCCACAACGAAGAAGAAAAAAAATTCACATATGGCGAATTTGTTTTCAGTACCATAATATTCACTGGAATATATTCCCTTTTTTTAAAAGCCAAAAAATAAGAAAAAAAAATTTCCAAAAAACCTTTCATGTATATACTACATATTTTCTCAAGCACATTAGGCTAGCCAGGATATAAAAGAATTAAAAAAAGAATTTATACTTTCATAGCCGGTCTATAGCCAAAATTTCCTAAATTGCCTTGTAGATGATCGCCAGTATGGCAAAATCACAAAATTGAGAAATAGCAAAACACTGTGGGTTTGTTTTTGGTTCTTTTTAGAATTAAAATTAAAATTATTATTATTATTATTATTTTGGCGTGGGCTACAAACCTAGAAAATAAATAAAATAAATAAATCGCAAATTTTCTTGGCGAATTAAATTCCCTATTTATTTTTTGGAGAAAATAATCGCCAAAAAGAACAGAAATTGCCAAAAAATTCCGAAAATCGCCATAATTTCCTAAAATATGAGAGGGTACTTATGACTTTTATACTTTATTATTTTCAATATCGCCAAATTTGGCTAAATATACTTATGGACTATTGCCACTTGAGCAACATCACAAAATTGAAAAAAAACAAAAAACAAAAAAAAACACTTAATTCTTTTTATTAATAATAATGTTAATATTAATACCTATGGAGATCTTTTGTTTTGTTTTGGTTTTTTTTTTATAATAAAAATTACTTGCATTTATTACTCTCTGAGTCGTCCTCCTCTTGCAACAAATGCCGCTCTAGAGAGAGCGAGAGTTTCTTTCCTCTTGTCGCGCAATGCGAAGCTCATCGACGCCGGCGGCAGCAGCAGCAAGCGCGGACGAAGAAGGAGGAGGAGGAGGAGAGAGACGAAGGGAGAGGCAAAAGAGCAAAGCAACAGTTGCGAAACAAGAAGAACAAAGAGAACAAGGAGAATACATACATGTGCGTAGCTTTTGCAATCATCAAATCATCCTGTAAAAACTATATTTGCATTGTCTCTCAATCGAAATTTTTTATCACTGGTACAAACTACAAAGAGCCAGAGATTTGTACGTTGACGCCGTAATCGTATACTGGAAAGCGCGTGAAACAGAAGAAAACACAGTAGTCAAGAAACAAAGAGAGAAAGACACAGGGAAATACAAAGAGATTTGAGAGACAGAGAGAGAGACAGAGAGAGGAGACGAGACAGAAGAGGGAGGAAGAAAACAAAGCTGTGGTGGAAGAGGAGGAAGGAGAAGGAGAGAGGGAAGTATGAGCATTGTTGAGTAGGGAGGGAGAAGATGAGAGGTGTTGCGGCGGGATGGCAGCTGTGAGGAGAACAACAGAGGAGGGGAGAATCATCACTACGGAGGAGAAGAGGAGGAAGAGCAGTGATAATTTGTCCCGGGGTTTCTTCTTCCGTAATGGCGACGTTCCTCCTCGAGGTGCTGTTGGCAATAATAACGATGGTGCTTTGATGATGAAGCTGCCTGTGGCATTAGAAGAAGAAGCGATGTCTGTTGTTGCTGCTGCTGACGCTTGCAGTAACAGCAGCAGCGGTTCCTCCTCTACCAAGGAAGAGCAGCTTCTTGTGGACCAACAGCAGGAGACGACGACGACGACGAGCGTGGACAAAGTCTCTCCCTCTTGGCAGCTCTCCATGAGGTAAGAAGAAAAAAGAGGTGGAAGAAAAAGATGTTTTCTTCCGAGCTCTTGATGAACAGTTCCTATTGCAACAACAACATTCTTGTGGATTCTTCTGCTTTTCTATCGGTGGTGCAGCAGTGATAGACACTGAATAGCAGTCTCACTCGTCTTTCTTTCTTTCTTTCTTTCTTGCTTGCTTGTCCATCAATGGACATAAAGAGCTAGTTTTTCCATGTGCAACAATGCCGATGGATTGCTGCTCCTTACAATGTACTCTTGTTTGTCTATTGTTCTTCTTGCACAAATTCCACTGCTACTACTGTATGGACAAACTGTTGGAAAACATTGTCCTTCTTGGTACTATGTCAGGAGATCCTTGTTCTTGAGAGAGAGAGAGAGAGAAGACCAATGCCTGGGTTTGCATTTGTACATAAGAGCCTCTTCACCAAACATAAGAAGATTTCCCTACTTGCCCTCTGTCTGATGGAATTGGACAGATAGGGACAATGTAAGCTGTGTAAGGATCAGCAGGCAATGACTTACTGGCTGCAGAGCATTGTGGTCTAAGATTCCTTGGTTTTTCGTTTTTTTTCTTGGTGACTGCAGGAAGTCCAGGACATTGTCTGAGCATGAGAAGGACAACAGCAGCTTGAGTGGGCACTTGGGTGTGCCAAGAGTACCACCAGTTGCAACATCATTGAGCCCCTTAACACCGTTGAGATGGAAGTCTTTCAGACAAGAAGATGTTGTTGACAAAGAGGCTGACAAGACCTATACACTCGGCAAGCAGGCACAGAAAGGAGGCAGGGATGTTGTGGTACTAACCAATGTGGATACTTATCTGCCTCAGGAAGTAGTCATCGAAGAAAATCTGCGACATGGTGTTGCAGTGGGTGGTGATCAAAGTGTTGAAAAGCAGCAGCCCAAAGCTAACGGCGGAACAATTGTGGCAAGAGCAGAGCAGCCCACCTTAGAGCAGAGTGGTGGTGCAGATGCTGCTGCTTCTGGACTTGAGAGGTGAGGATCAATTGCATCTCTGGGTTATGACATTGCATCAAGAGTCTTGTTCTGAAAAGTGGTTGGCAGCTCTGAGACAATTCTTTTTTGTGGTGCAGGCAAGATTTTGACTTTTGCCCAAACCTTTTATTTGCTCTCCCACCCCCCCTCTGATGCAAGGCTTATATAGCTGAAGCTAAACCTCCTTGTGCAGGAAGCCGTCAACAGGTGATGAAACATCTGTCACAACCATTGACTTTCTACGAGCAAGGCTGTTGGCTGAGCGAGCAGCTTCAAAGGCTGCTAAAGAGCATGTGCAACAACTTGCAAAGAAGGTAAGGTTCTCAATAGAAACTCATTGTAGAATTCTGTCAGCAGGAGCCTGTGTGTTTTACTGTTGTCATCTATGACCCAGTTTACTTCACTAAATCCTTCCAGCACAGGTGACTGAATTGGAGGGAAAATTGGAGGAGGAGATTCTTCTGCGGAATAAAGCTGAAGCAGCTAAGCAAGAAGCTCTTTTGAAGCTGAAAATGAAAAGTGAGGAAGCTCTCAGGACTGAGACCCCAACAGAAGTTCCAGATACTGAAGGAACCATGAATGTGGTTGCAAAGGAGACTCAAAGAGGAGCAGATGACCACAAAGACCTTGTAGAGCCTTCTGTTCCACACCAAGAGGAAGCAGACACAGCCAGGGTCTCCCACCTGATTCATGGGAAGCCTGTGCTGCAGACTGAGAATGGACATGAGAAGAAAGCAACGGCTATGACCAACTCAAAGTCAGTGCAATATACTTCTACCAGTAACATATCTGATGTGAGGTCTGATCCTTATATAGAATTGAAGCCATCACATCCTGTGACAAATTGGCAAGAAAGAAGGTAGAGCCACATAAGCAGCTCATGTGATAGACTTGTTCCCATCAATGTTGGCTTGTGTTTTCTAACTGACATTTGGCAATGGATCACACAGATCTGCACGGGAGGAACGGTTGCGTAATATGTGGCATCAGATCACACAGGAGATGACAGCCCTCGCTAAGGATGGAAGTCAAGAGGAGCTCCCAAATTGGATGGCACAATTACCTGCTGTCCTTCAAGGCATCATTCCAAAAACCATCAATACTACTGGCCTGAACCTGCAGAATGGTGGCAATGACAATTCAGATCCAGGCATGGACACACAAATCTCTGAAGTTGGCACAGAGCATGATCGAAGAATCACCAAGAACCACAATGAACAGTCTTCAGGGGCCACACAAGAGAGGCCTTCATTGCCGTCAACTGCTAAAGCTTTGCAGCAGGAGGCTGGAGGTGATCTCATGGTGGAGGCTAATGGTAGCAGAATGCAAATAAAAGGTAACTAGATGTAACACACAGGTTAAGTTCCATCTCTGCAGTTGAAGCGCAGGTTGTGTTTAAATGTATGAAGGGTTTCTGATGTCGCTATTTCAACATGCAGTACATGAAGAATGCAGTCAAGTGTTGGGTGGAGATTTACAGTTGAAGAATCCAGCAAAGACAGACTTTGAGCCCAAGAATGTGGCAGAGCTGATAGAGCGTTATGAGGCTCAGGAGAGTGTGCAGCGACAATGGGAGCAGAATTACTACACTCAGCAGAAGCTAGACCGGCAGAAGGTACCTTCAGTGTCTCTGTTTCCTATCTGCATTTTGACCTGAACACAAAGTTCCCAACTCCAGCTTTTCATGCCACATATTTCATCTTTTCACCAAGCTGTCCTTTTTTCCCCTGACAGGTTGGTAACAGCAAGAAGATCAGAAAGGAAGGGCATTCAAGTCATACAAGTAACAAGGCTGAAAGCCCATTTTCTGGCCCACAGAAAAATTCTCAGCAAGGAATTTTGACAGAGACAACAGAAGATGCACCACATGCTGCACCCTTGCATGATGACCTAATACATAATCACAATGCTGTGAATTCGCCAATCAGTTCTGGAAATGGGAAAGTGAACTTGCAGGCTCCTCATATCAATACATTGCAGGCAGTCTCAGACTCTCCTCATTCTGTTAAATTGGAGAGGGTGGACACACCTGTATCAGGAAACAGACACCTTAAGGCTACAGGTGGAGCAGAGGAAGCAATTCCAGGGCAGCAAGAGTCAGGACTGGAGCGGTCAATAGACCCTAGTGTAATAATCTCATCTACTAGGTTTGCCAGATCAGAAGGCCATGGCAGTTCAGGTAGGCAGCTGGAGAAAGAGCCAGATGACTTGAACTATTCACAGGCTACTTCTTATGAGAGGAGATTTCATGAGGATGTTGTATCTTACAGTGGAAGAGAACCCCCAGATGTGGAGGAGGTGCACAATCCTCAATGGGCTTATTCTCCAGTTAGACTTTCAGAAGATGCTCGCCGAAGCAGTTTTTCAGATTACAAGAGTATATCATCAATGTTGGACACTTCTATTGAAGGACAAGGCAATGGTCAGCTTCAGGTGCACAAGGAGAGTAGGCTGTCCTTCTCACATGCTAGCTCTAATGGAGGCCATTTGAGGGCTGATCATTCCTCTGGTTACTTGAGGGACAGTGAAAGGGGAAGGGAGATGTATCGCAGGCGAAGAGAAGGCATATCCAGAGACACCATACCAGAGGGAGTCAATGGAAGCAACTGGAGACCACAAGCAGATAGTATTGTCTGGCAAGGTGATGAAGACTTGCAGTACAGAGAGAAGCAAAAATTCAGTGAAATGGGATTTCCACACAAACCAGACAATGAAAGCAATGGACAGGTTAGACCCTTTTATTCCAAGATCAGGCCTTGGGCCTCTAGTCAGGTAATTGTGAAGTAGTTAAGAAGTACATGCACTTGTATCTGCATTTTTTCATTCCACTTTTTGCATCCTCACACAAGGTATGCTGCATTGGGTAATCCAGAGATCAGGGTACCCTCAGCACTTGCAGGCAGAAGATAATGGAGGTTTGCCAGATGCTACAGTTCCCCCAAGGAGCAACCCACCTCTTAGCACTGGCCACCTTGGCTGGGACAGTCCAAAGAAGGTTGCTCATAAATCTCAGGCATCGGTGGGTCAAGCAAGTAACAAGGCAAATGACGTTTTGCGAGCATTGCAGATAGCCAAGCTCAACATTCAAGGCTCTGGTGTAAAAAAGGCCATTGTCGCAAGTCCCTATACCACACTGAATGGACACAGGTGAGAGTGACTTTGTGCAAATGAGTCATACGTGCATTATTGCCCCAGTACAATCACCTGGACAATTGCAGATCAGGGTTTGGACGACTTGCTCGGTACAAATCTGTGCAAACTTTCTAAGAACCAATTGTGCATATCCAGTGTGACTATTATTTTCACCCTGGACTGCTGGAGCATGTGACCAGCATGAAAAAACTCCAGACCTTTTAGCCTGATTGAAACTGTTCATCGGTGTGCAGCTACACAGGAGGAGCCCTTGTTTCAAGTAAAGGATATGGCGGTGATGGTGCTGGACAGTACTTAGGGTCACTAACAGATGCAGAATCACAGCACAGGTTTATGAAACCACATGTTGGGGTACATGGGTCTCCGATAGTCAGCTTGCCAAGTTCTGCCAGTAGCTCAGTGTATAACAGTCCAGGTGCAGATATTGTGAACAGGGACACAAGGAACACAGAAAATACAAGGACAGACAGCACAACTCCTGTCATAAATGGACACAGCAGCTTTGTTGACAAGATGACTATAGGGCAGGGCATTCAGTTTTTCTTTCCTTAAATTCTGGAGCTCTCCAAAAGAGATATGATTCTTCCCTTTCAGGAGTGTTTCTGACACATTGTGGAACCTGCCATGACAAGGAATGCAGAGAAGTTTACTTGAGGCATCATTGATTCTTGGTCATTCTGAGATGCTATGAGAGGCTGAGGCAGTGTAAAACTTTTCTCAGCTTGTCAGACAATGATTGTGCAACCATGTATTTTGTTCTTCTGACATATTTCCTCACTCCTTGCAGATAACAACAGTTCTACTCTTTTGTATCACGACTGACCTGCAGGTGAGAGGGGACACAAGTGGTGCTGAATTGTTGCAGCTTTTGCTTCAGAAGATGCAAGAAGTGATACCTTCTGTCAGCATTCCAAGTGGAATTGGATGTAAGAAGTTTGCTGTGTCCAATGTGGAATCTTGATGATACAACCTTTCAACCTCCAAATTGAGGTGGGGGGGGGTATGAACCTGCACCATATGGATATCAAATTTTTTCATAGTTTGATGTCATTCTGATGTTTCTCAATGTTCATTGCTTTTGATCAAGCCCTCTTCTTAGGGACGCTATATATATGTTTCCATCAAAATAAGTGACAGTACGAGGATAATAAGCAATGGTGATGGCCCACAACAGTTTTGAGTGTCCAGATGTTGATGCTTTAATTAGCAATAGTGTGAGACTAATTCCTATCAAAATGTTTTCAGAAGCTTTTGTTTGACCTGGGAATACCCATAATCCATGACCATCCTGGTGTTTCAATTCGTTGAACAATCATTGCATGCTGGAGTGTGCAGGGAGTGAGTTCTTCACACACAGTGCTGTGTAACATCATGAGTGAGTCTTCCTGTTGCATTTGAAAATGCAGGGGAAAACTCAATATGCAGGGATTGTATATAGTGGTTTGCCTGAATTTTTTGGCAGATTTTTTATCTTCACCCACTATCAGGAGCTGATGAAGTCAGTGGGCAGTGATGGCCACATGTCTCTGCTACTCATGATGAAGGTGATGATCTGAGACTTTGTGAAGGAAATCTAATGCATATTGAATTTTTGGACTGAAGACAAATTTGGGGAGTACTACTTGTATGGAGCAGGTGTGGAGGGCCATTTGTCTTTGATGCTTAGAGATTCAGGCTGCAATATGTAGTAAACCTGGCTGCCCAAATTTCATGTCATACGGACTGAGTACAATGTTGATTTGTAATGTTGTAACCTTCCTTTTTCATAATCTTGGTCTGTTTTTCATCCTCTGGCACGGCAAAAAATTCCTTGCTCACTGCCATGGCTCCCTCTAAGACTGATATTGGCAGCCCATGAGAGACTGCCTACCAACCCGCATAGTCAAGTAGTCCCAGAGAGAAAGCTATCAGGTATCATCACAACTTCCAAGAGCAAATGTACATCATCAGTGCTTGTACAAACTTCATTCACAAAAAAACATGAATGTTATATGTGCATAACTTAATGTCAAATTGGAACTTTGACACAATATATGCCACAATAAACATTGCATATTGTACATAGCAACGGATGAAACTGTAAACATTACCTCACACATGAGTCATGAGCCACACAGCCTTTTGTGTGAGGAAAAACCATATTTTCTTGCAGCGGGGGAGCTATTGTGTGAGAGAAACCATATTTTCTTGCAGCAGAGAGCTATTATTGTGTGAGAAGAAAACCATATTTTGTTGCAGTGGGGGAGAACATGGGAATGCTACAATTTGTCCCACAAATGGACAAGTACCAAGTCTAAAATTGGATAAAACGAAAGGAAAAAAGGGAGAGAGGGAACACATTTTATCCTTATATTCTCTTTGCCTACATTTAACACTTGTAAGGAAGAGATTTTTGTCCCATATATGTTTTTGCACACAATTGCACCACATGGAAGACAGATTTTGATGCCGTGATCATTTGCTCACACTCTTGTTGCTGTAAACCTTTCTAATAACAAAGCAAAACCAGAAAGGAAAGTTGTAGAAGATATGAAGGCAGCAGAGTATGAGGAGCTTCGTGAAGCCTTGTTGCACAAGGACACCAAGGTCTTAGACGCCGTTCGTTCCAAATACACCTGGGTACAATATGACACGTTGATGGCAATTCGCTCTCAAGAGCGCTCCCGCCACGTTCGTTTGCAGCATCCCAAGTTCCGGGCCCGGCAGCGAATTCAGGAATACATCGCAAGGTACTTTCCTTTCTTTTTTTTCTTCTGTTTTGTTTTTGTTTTTTGTTTTTTGTTTTTTGGTTACAGATTGCTCCCGATTCCTGGAACAATCGACTTGTGCACATTTAAGGTCTGGATGTATATATATTTGATGCTTATTCTTTTTCTTCCCCTTTGTTGTAGATCATCGAGGATCGTGGTTCACAAGGGTTTGACATATACCATTAGGGTTTGAACCAACAATGTGTGTAGAGCTTAGAGTAGCAGATAGCACTAGTCTCCTGTGTAATCGGCATTCAGAGTCAGTGAATACGTGCGTCATCCATGCTGCTAGATGGATTATGACTCATGATTGAAAGTCATGCATCTGCAATCTAAGTTCTAGACGTATTCTTCATGCTTCTTGTTATTTTTCCCCCTTTGTTGTAGTGCATTGAGGATCATGGATCATTAGGGTTTGACCAACAACATGGGTAGAACTTGGAGTAGCAGATAGCACTAGTTTCCTGTGTATTCAGGTTCAGTGAATAAGTGTGTCATCCATGATGCTAAATGGATTATTACTCATGATTCAACGTCCTGCATCTGCTGTATACAATGAAGGTACACGTCGGGGGAAGACATACTGGACATAAGCAAGGATTTTGATATCCCACCATGTCTGTTAGTGCGGTTCTTGCTGGAGCATATGGTAGGCTTGCAGAAGCATCAGATTACAAGCTGCCTAAGGGACCCAACAAGCCTTCCAGATTCTCCCACAATCTTCAAAGTGCCAGTTGGTTGCAAAGATGCTTCAAACGTCTTCAATCCTGTTTCAAAGACAAGGCTCTGTGCAGATGTGTATCGATGTATTGACAATGATCCTGTGAGCTCTCCTAATGTGGAGATGATACGCCGGGTTACAGGACTTGAGTAAGTTTCTCAAGACAAAAATGTACAGAACTGGATCTTTGCATACATTTCTGCCCTTTTGTGTTGGTTGTGGAGTCTTAAGCTCTAAACTCTGGATCTGCAGGTATATTGAAAAAGCTGTACAGTTTTTGCACTCTGGAACAGCTTAATAATATCACATCTTAGTCTTTGGACTGACTGGTTGAGCAGTGTGAGGTGGCGTAGGTCAATCTAGTTTCCACAGTAGAGGAGACTTTGAGACTGTAGGTTTTGTTTTACAGAGTCCAATGCTACTAATTTTCTTACACTGCAATTTGGAGGTGGGAAACAACAACAAATTTGCTGATGTGATGTTTGAGCTGGTGATTACATAGGAAAAGACTTAATCAATATGGTTACTCACAGCAAAACATGCCATGCATATTCACATATATGTTCATAATCACAGGTATGAGATGTTGCTGCGAGAGCATCTTCAAAGTCTGGGGATTGTGTACCAATCAGAAGATGATTTGCGAGCTGCAGGATTCAGCAAAACTCCTGATGTGAAGCTGGTAGCCCCCATTGGTGTGTGCGGACGTATGGTGAACTGGATTGACAGCAAAGCTTCATTTGGAGATGAACACTCTCACAAGATGCAGGCCAGTGACCAGTTTCAAAGGTATTGGAAAGCACATCTGTCCCATGGGGTCCTTAAACCGACAGTTTAATTTTTGGATGTGTAGAAGTTGCTCTCTTGCTCACATCTGTATCTCTGCGCCTTAGTGGCACTAATGAGCAACCTTATTTGTAAATTCAACCTGATTGGCTTATAGCTTGAGCAGTTGTTTGAAAGTGAATGGTGTCAGTTCAATTATCAGATTCATGAGTGCAGACAATTTGAGTTAGACATGATACCTTCTCTTATCCTTTACTCTTATCCTTTACCCTCACTCTTTTGTTTCTCACCCACTTTTGAGATAATGTATACCTCAAAGTGATAGTTGCTTATATTGTTGTAGCACATCAACATACAGCATGCTGTATGATAATGACTATGAAGTCTATTGGCATGTGTGCAGTTATGTCAACAGGTATGGGCCTGGGATGGTCATCTATTGGTTTGGCTTCATTGATGAACTCAATGACCACCCAGGTGTGCTTCTCATGGATCGGTTCCCTGACAAGAGTGAAGTGTACTGCTTACCAGTGGCACCAGTGCAGTTCAAGAGATAACATGCTGTGCTTATGGTGCTTAACATGCACTGTTGCTGGACCCATCAAGCTACGGAAGTGTTTGTGGTGATCTGTGTATTGATTGGTAGCTTGTTTGCAGTCATATACCCATGCTGTGACAGACATTCAACATTAATTTAAGGTAGGATGTCCAGCACAGATCTTTGCACTCTACAAATCAAAATCACAAAATGTTTATGGTGCTGTGTGTGCTGATCAATAATTTGTGATTTCAATTTGCTGAGTGGAAAGATCTGTGTAGAACTTGCCACCTTCGATTAATTGACATTGAATGTCTATCACAGCGTGGGTACACCAGCTGGACACAGAATTGGAAAATTGGGTCCAGCAGATTCTAAGCATACCCACTGGTGGTGAAGGTAATATAGCTTCACCTATCTTTGTTCAAAAACAAGGTTTAAAATTCATGATGCAAAATGCCATACTTATTGAGATACACCAAATAAACCTGATTTTCAATGCATGTCATGTTTAGTATATCCATAGCATTTGTCAACACATTGTGTTGGACATTATCACAGCCATCGTCAACAACCTTTCCCTGAAGAAGTCACAAAAACATTCCAAATATAAAGACCGTTGGAAAATTTTGAAGGATTGATAACATGGGATGCACATTGAAACATCTACATTCAGTTGAATGCTTAAAACATCCAGTCAATAGAGCCCTTTCACTTTTTTGAAAAAAAAATGTCTGGTCTTGATGCCAATTATGAAAGCATGAAAGTGAGAAACACCAGGTTCCATGATCAATGAATTTGCAGAAAATTAACAAAAATTTTGAGGTCAAAAGGACATTTCAAAATTCAAGCAAAACCTGAATATCAATTTTTGCAACAACCAAGAAGCAAACCACTTTGCCATTCAAGAAATATGTTCAAAGAGATGTGAATGGGATGTGCCTGAAGGGCTTGAAATTGATCAACGGTTACATAAGAAGCAAAAAGATGAATCAATTGGGTATTCTCAATAATTTTAGCAGCATCAACAATGTTCAACAGTGCATCATACAAAACAGGTTTCGGAATTGCAGCAGATTGTACCAAGCTCATCTGTTGTTGCTTAATGTACAATTGAGAGAACATGGCCCATATTTATGTGCAGCATGTGGAACCTCTGATTGAAGAAAAACATCCACAAATGTTTTAAGAAAAAAGAGATCTACATCATCCGTTGATTTTCTACCTTAGGTTTCTACAGTTCTACCAATTTAGGGTTGATTATATTCACCTTGTTATTCTTTGGTGCTAAATTATCTCCATTGTTCTTGCAATAGATTGATTTTCCAATCACCCACCTTCTGAGCTTAACTTTCTACTTATTGTGTTTTTTTTTGTCTTTGATGTGTTCTACGTGGGATAAAGTCATTGTTTCATAAATATTCAAGTCATGTTTTTGTTGCACAAGAGCTCCCGACATGTTATATCCCATCCTAGATAGTAATCTCATCAAGAGCATGATGGTGTAGATTGCAAAAGCTTCCCAAATGGATGTTGGAAATAAAACCCATTGGTCCTAGCCTGACCAAATCCACCAATGATGAATTCCAATAACACATCAAAATGTGCACAATATATTTGTAATAAACTTCCTCATTTGGAATAACATGCAAAAATGTATAAACAAGAAGTTATCGTGTGCTTTTGCATAATGTATTTATGGGGATGGATGTAGTAATAACTACCTCGTATACTTGATGATTGAGTGATGGTTTTGTCTTGCAAGAGCTCGGCAACTTTGAAGAACTCCAGTGCTAACTTGGATATAAGAGGCCGTGCATTTTGGCTAATCATGCATGTCCAACAGCAACAATTGGCACAGATGTTGGCAACATTACTGTTGCCCCAGGAATCACTTATAGAGCATTCGGAGCTCGCACTATTCTCAACAATGCCATGACCAACGTTACTAAGGTGGTTATCATCACAATATGAAAATGACGAAACATTCAAACTTTTGGCCTGGACGGTTGCTGCACTCCTCCTGTCAGGATGTGTCACTGAGTAGTTATAAGAAAGTGCACTAGAATTTGTGTTGAGGAAAACTCTGAGTTGTGCTTTGATGCCATGAAAGTGGTGGCATTGCATACTTGTGGAATTGTTAACTGGATGGTTTCTTTGTGCTCCCCTGTACACTGCTGCCCCTTGATGATAATAAGAATACTGACTCTGATTGGAATTTGCAACTGAAATAATTGCCAGCATCAAGTTTGGAAGTTCCACCTGCTGCTGCTTCAGTACACAGTCTCCAATTCTTCACAATTTGTACAAATTTTTGGTTTTTCTGTCACATTGCCATGATTCCACACTGGTGGTTACAATGGCACCTTAGCTTCTGGTGAAGAAATAAATTGCAGGAAGAATGTCAATTCTTGTATATTAGCTATCTGTTGTATAAGCACAGAAGCAGCAACTAAATACTGTTGAAAAGATGGGAAACAGAAGACTGTTTCTTCTTCTCATTCAGATATAAAGCCCACTACTGTGCTACATAATACCAGAGACTAAAGTCTGCATGTATATGTGTGCAGAAGAAGCATTGATTTTGCATGTGCTTGAAAATGTGTAAATTGTTTGGTTTTTTCCCATAGCATGCACACACGCACACGCACACACACGCACACACTCATTGCAGTTCTAACAACTTGGGTAGCTCCACCACCCATAATGTGAGCCAAAAGAAAACTGATGATGACAAGAGAATTGTTGGAATCAGCTAAAAATTCCTTCAAACAACCACATTAGCAAGCACAAAGATGATGCAATCCATGTAAGGACTTTTGAGGTGAAGTTTCGGCCCCCGGGAGAAGAAGAAGAAGAAGAAGCAAAACAAAATACCAAAAAAGGGAAATGCTCACAAAATGTAAGAGACACACACCAAATCTTCTTCTTCCCCAGGCTGCAGTTTCAAATATCATCACATAAAATGCAACAGATCCACAAACCTTCCCAAACTCAGGTGATCACAGAATGCAACAGACACCAAATCTTCCTTTGTAACACAGACACAGAGAGAGAGAGAGAGAGAGAGAGAGAGAGAGAGAGAGAGAGAGGTTTCTTCAGAATCTGTGGACTAAATTCATCCTTAGCAAGAAAGCCGGATCTGTGATGGTGCAGGTGGGAGGAAGAGCGATCGAGTCGAGCAACCATTCGATGAGATTGGGTACTTGCAACAACAAAGGGTGCAAAATCATCGCCTCCTGAAGCTCCTGGAGCTTCTTCCGCCACCATAGCTCCTCCAGCTCCATCCTCCATTTGTGTATGGTCTTGTTCCTTGGTGTCGACTAATTGTACCACGGAAACCCGAAACCCTAAACCCATACCGGAGGAGATGTCATAGCCCATCACGAGACATGGGCACCAAGACCAAGTTTTTCCATCGTCATTGTAGCCCAAGGAATCAGCAAGCAAAGGCAGCTTGCGTTGTTGTTCAGCTTGCTACTCCAAGGCGCCGTCCTCCATATTTATTTTTGGTTCCTCACATTAAACAACAAATAAACTAGAAAGTTGATTATAAATGGTTTTCTCTTATGATTCCAATATATATTCTAAAATTAGACAAGGTTATCCATGGGCCCTTTTCCTTTTCTTAGTTACAATTGAACCTCTTGCTTGTAACATGACAAACTCATAAATTAATATTTGGTTAACTCAAGGAAAAACTTACCTATAAAGGTTATGTAGATGACATATGTTGTTATGTTTTTTATTTATCACATATTAAAAGAATGCTTGAGATCTTTGCATTTTGTAAAAAAGTTTTTGGTCTTAAATTGAATGAGAATAAATCATTCATAATTCCTTTAGGCACTTTGTACATGAATGTTTCAACCTATTAACATCTTTTGCAAGTGGCTCATACTTGGTGACAATGAATTAGTGTTGGGCATACAAGTGGGTATTTCTTGGAATGAAATGATCAAAATATTTTATAGGTCCATATATCAATAGATTCCAAAATATTAAAAAATGTATGGTTGTTAGATTTGTGTCGCAAAAAGTTATGCGGCAATCAAAATATGGTACTTGGCCTTCGTAATTTTTCCCAAAGCAAAACTGGTTTCAAAGATTAATGCAATATTGTGGAACATTATTTAAAACAATTCTTGCTTTGATGAAAATGCCACCACCAATTGATATTTTTCATGTTTTAATGTTCAAACACTAAAGCAACCTAATCTCCAGGGGGGTTTAGATGTTCAACAATATGACTTCCAACTAATTGTAATGCATTCAAAATGGATTGTTTCACTTATTGATCCTTTAACATCAACTTCTTGGAAAAGTTTTACATGCAACAATTTGATGCAATTTGGGCTAAGGTGGTCTCTTTTTATCACATATAAGTCAATATTAACATTATAATCCATTACATCTATTTGGAAGTTCTACCTTGCAAATTGGTTCATTGATGGGTTTTTGTTATTCCACCACCTCTAGATTTTGAATGCACATTAAAGGAATTTCTATAGTTCAAATGAATTATAAAAATTGGCAAGTCTTACAATCATTATTTCACACATGAATTGCTTTTAATTTTGACCCCTCTTTTACTTTAGATGTTATCATGAGGTTAACATCAATATCTACATCCAAATTTAGATTCATGAATATGATTGTGTTCCAAGTTAAATATTATGCCATGATAGTGAACATATTGAATCAATTAATTAAATGTATTATGATTTAGTGGCAATTAATTATTGTTAAAAAAGGTGAAAAAGCCCTTTCATGAAGATGAATGGATTGTTGAAAGGAAGATTTTTCATAATGATTGCCAATTTTTTCATGTGTACAAAATATTTAAATATTTTTTTGGTAAGACATTTGTTGTAATTTGATGTCATTTTTATAAATTCTATTATTTTCACAATTGACTTTTCAACACCTCCGAATTTATCTAAAGGTCACATGGTCAAAACATTGATTATATACATCCCACACAAATGAAACTCAAAACTTCAAAATCAACCATTGCTTAAAGAACGATTTTTTTATATTGTGGTTTTTATATGCAAGTAGTAAATTATTATCATCATGTATCTCACGGTTTACAGAAAAAAAGGTTGTGCTATTCTTTTGTTTCTCCATCCATGATCATTATTTTATATTTCACAATAAAAACAATATTACCATTGCATCAAATGTTAAATGAAATGCATGTCTTGTTATTAATGTAAATTGACCAAATAATTTCAAGTACCCAGGCGACTAAATCCTTCACAAACAAATTAAATACTTTTTTATAAAATATATTAAAAAATGTGTATCACCAACCATTGAGTTGTAATGGGTAAGTCCCATCTCTTCTTGTTGGAAGAAGAAGAGCCCTGAGAGATTCTGCCCTGTGCTGCAGCAATCGAATTCAGAATCCGTTTGCTTCTGTTGTTGTGTTGCTTGCGGCTATGGAAGAAGCTCATCGTCGTATGCTGCTGCTGCTTCCTCTTTCTTACAGGAAGCCCAAACCATGACTGCTGTCGTTTCTTCCTTAGACCTGCAATCCGGCGAGAGAATAAGGTGCTTGCTTTGTTGTTGTCCTCTTCACATTCTCCTTGCTGCTGTTGCTGTTGCTGCATCATGGAGGAAGAAGAAGACGATGAAGCAGCAGCAGCTTGAGAAGATACAACAACAGCTTCTTCATGGGTGATCGCACCATCAACAAGCTTTTGATTTTCTTTATAGTTGGGATTCTCTTCTTCTGCTGCAACCCTTGTTGCACCGAATAAGAATGACGACGTGCACATACAAGCACACTGCTGGTGTTGCTGTTGCTGCTTTTATGGTTTTGCTTCTCCATCGAACAACCAAGAGGATTTGTGCAAATTGAAAAGCAATCTCAAAGGAGAAGAAACAGAAACAATAGAAGAAGAAGAATCCACAACCTGTTTGATGATTGTTTCCTCAGTGATGATCGATGATGATGATGGTGCTGGTGGTTGTGCTGTTGTTGTTATTGTTGCTGCTGCTGCTGCTGCAACACTACTAGCAACAACACTGGTGATCAACGACGACGAGCCATCACTAGTACTACCAATTTCCTTCATCTTCATCCCAAAATCTTTGTGTCTTTTTTGTTCCCAAATTTGTTTTCCTCACTCCAATGATGAGATGATGTTGTCTTCATCTTCATCACAAAATCTTTGTGTCTTCTTTTGTTTCCAAATTTTTTTCCTCACTCCAATGATGAGATGATGTTGTCTTCATCTTCATCACAAAATCTTTGTGTCTTCTTTTGTTCCCAAATTTTTTTCCTCACTCCAATGATGATGATGATGATGATGATGATGTCGTCTCCAATCTTCAAATCACAAATCTTGTCTCTTTTTTTGTTCCCAGAATTTGTTCCTCACTCCATTGATCACACATCTTGGAATTTCCCCCTCCAATTTTCCTCCTTGTATCTCCTTCTCCTCCTCCTACTTCTCCTCCATCATGATCATCAAATGACAAACCCACAACGAGATCTTCTATTGATCTCAAATGCAACAACCTAGGCTACGAGATCTTCCATTGATCTCAAATGCAACAACCTAGGCTACGAGGATCTTCTTATTGATCTCAAATGCAACAACCTAGGCTACGAGATCTTCTTATTGATTTCAAATGCAACAACCTAGGCTACAAGTTCTTCTTATTGATCTCAAATGCAACAACCTAGGCTCGAGATCTTCTATTGATCTCTGTGGTGGTGCAAGAGATAAATAGGTACTACCCCCAAAAAGAAAGAAAAAGAAAACCTGTTGTGGTGCAAGACCACCAGCATACAAAGCTTCAATTCAAACAGGAAAAAGCTTTGCAGGAAATTACAACCATGAGCATTTCCAAGCCCTCTTTTGAAAGCATAACAGTCATTTTCATGCTACAAGAAATAGGTACTCTCCTATTTTCCTTTCATATATGTATGTCTGTGTGTGTGTGTGTTTGTGAGAAAATGTATGGGCTCTGCTTGCAAGGGAGAGAGTAACCCTTCTGGGGGCAGTTATTAGAGAGACTGCACCAAACCTCCGCCAGGTATCAGCATGATACTTAGGGCTCATAATTGCACTTCACAAAAATGATCAAATACCTAGTTCTGATACATTAATACCCTGGCTGCCCAAGCGTGTTCCATGGTGTAATACTTGAAGCTCACATTTACATTGGGCCCTTCTGCAAGTATTATGCGCAGTGGGTGGACGTTTCAGAAATGTATTATCAAAATGGTCACCATGTTAGATTGATGATTACACATATCAAATCACGTTTTAAGGACATGGTTTTGGAATTGTTGCTCTATCAAATGATGTGTTTTCTGACTTGCCAGAGAGCTCCTCTTCTTCTTCTTCTTCATCAGGGTAATTTAGTTCTTGTACTGTCTCCAATGCTGGTTTTTATCCTTCATAATTTTTCTTGTGTGCAACACATTTTCTAGAAACCATTGCAACGCCAAAAGGACTAGAAAGTCCATGAAACACAAAAAAGCAATCGTGCCACCAAGCAACAACAGAACTGACTACCTACGCACGTACTTCTTCCTCAGGTTGTTGCAATATAAAATCCTTTGGCTCACTCAAATGGACCGCATCTCTTACAGGTCTTTGCTTGAAGTTTTCAGCTTGCTGCCACAGAGGCACAAACAAACACTGGCCAGAGCTTCTGTGTACAAGTCACAAAAGACAGCGGCTGCTGACTCATGCAAATTGCATATCTATAACTCACACACTATCTCTCTCTCTAGTGCGCTGGCCAACAGCTTTATGAGACTTGTCACTTACAATCTGTCTCATACAAACATATGAGAGGAAGAGGACGTAGGAAGTGGAACAAGTAGGTGCGTGGTGTGAAAGAGAGGATGACAAAGGATTTCTGCTGTGCCTGAGGTGCAGAACCTCAAAAAATAAATGCCAAGAGGCTTCCATTATTTAAAAATGAACCAGATCTGCTATGAGATCTGGAGAACAGACAGAATTGACAGCTGTAGAAAAAAGAATTATGTAGAAACAAATCCCCAAATGAATTACACTACTTAGACTGCAAAGATGGACAGCAGAGGAAAAAAGAAAACAAAAAGGTACACATCTATGCCATGGAGACAGTAACCCACAACTTTTGTAGCACTCTGAGTTGAAGTTGGATCAAAATGCTACTAGTGGAGTTGCCTGTAATGAGAGAGACAGCTGGTGGGTGGGTATCTTGTACTAAAACAGTTTCTTTAGAAACCTATCAGAGATGCCCTCGATTCAAAGGGGTGGTTGTTGGCATATGCTTTTAAGACTGCTCTAGTTGACTCAAAAAAGGTTTAAAGTACAAAAGGACAAGGTGCCTCTCTCACTTGCTCACACACCAGTCTAGTTGATGATTAATGCTTATCTAATCCATTCCACTGTGTGACAGGAACCAAATTCTTACCGGTTCGACCACTGGAATTCAACCTCCAAACTCCGGGCTGAGCCATCTCTGTTGGTATCAGGCTGCAGGGTGTACTGTCCACTTACAGTCCCTTCCATCACGACCCGGTCAATTTGAATCGTCACTTTCCCTAGCGAACCCTGCCAAAAACATTCAAAATTGCATGAGCAAAAATCGTGTGTTATGCTCAACATCCACTCCTTTTCTGTAACACAAGTGGCATTCACAGATAATCCAGAGGTTTATTGTACTGCAGGGCACCACTGACCTTGCCAAAGGCACTTTTGCTCTTGCAAGAAATGTGAAGCTTTTGACCCTTTGGTGGGGTATCAAATGCCCAAGCAAACCCCTGCTGCCACTCGGGTGATGTACTGTGATTCACAACCTGCAACCCTCCTCCATCATCAGAGTGGCTCTCTTGGACACGCTATTAGTCTCAATATTCAAGCCTCCCATGTTACTAAATATTCAGGAAAAACATAATCTGCAAGCTTACTGTATTCCCCAAGAAAATTAAATAAAATGGTGAATAATAACTCAGAGATACATGCCTTGGTCTGCCGAGGAGGACCATTGCCAAGCGTGATTTTACAAAATGCGTTTGTACTGCCCATGGACAGTTTGAGATTGTGTCCCTGCTTGACAGTGACCACCAGGCTGCCTGGCAAACATTGTAACAAACAATCAGCCTTCTCCTGGAAGCGCTGAGGTCCCTCCCTCATCAACAGCTGCAGCACAGGAATTGCCTCTGCTGTGGCCATGGCTTGTGCTTTGCCAACTTCAGCAGGACTGGAGGACCATGCTTCCTGCAGAAGATAAAGTGCATCCAGTGCGGCTTCTTGTGCCAGTTCGTTACCAGCCTTCAATGCACCCACCAGCTGAGGAATGCTTTGTGTAGCTTCATCAGTCCCACGCAACCGACCAAAGTTACCAAGCATTATAGTAATAGCCTTGACCACATCCTCGTTCACTGAAGCTGTTGCCCACAAATCCTTCTCCAACACAGCTGTGCACCCCACCAGTCATTTTAGTTGAATGTGAAGGAAGAACATATCCAAGACTGTTGCAAACTTAAAAATAGGGCTCTCATTGGCCTTCAAAATGAGTCATTACCTGCCAAAGCCCGGATGATGTCACTGGATGCATACTCCTGAATAGTATGGGTTGAAAATACAAGCTTCAATAACGTGGCTGCATGCCCTGCAGTCTCTGAATTACTTGAACTCAGCAATTCTTGTACCACTTGAATGCCCCCTGCCTCTGCAACTGCTCGCTTGTTTGCACGGCTATTCATAACCAGGTTGTGCAACGCACACACAGCTACCATTTTTATCTCTTCAGTTGGCTGATCCTCCAGCAAGCTTACCAAAGCACGACATGCTGAAACTGCATCGTTGCTGCGAGACAAGCCTTCCAGTTGGAACAGATCCCCTAGTGCCAGTGCTGCCAACAGCCTTGCTGGCTGTACACATGTCTGTGGGTCAAGCAAGTACTGTGCCAAAGGTGCAATGGCAAGCTTGGCCACCCTCGTATCTCGTACCTTCACATTGTTAAACAATGCCTCCAGAAGACGAGCAGCAGCTTCCTCACATTGATGACACCTCAACAGCTCCAGAAGTGCCTCTACAGCACCCGCTTCTGCCATGCCTTCAGCACTGGATGCATCATCCCTCTCCAGCACAAGCAGTGCAGTAAGAGCCACCACCACTGTGGCCTCGTTACTTGAACGCAGCAACCTCACCAACACAGCAACTGGCACTTGGAGAAAATACTGCGAACTAAAGCGCAGCACATTGGATAGGACCAGTGCAGCAGCTTCCCATAAAGCATGCGGTGGTGGATCCACTTGCAGGATGAGTGCAGAAAGTTCCTCTATACCCCCAGCATCAACTATTGCATTTGGCCAACTGTTGGATGCACTCTCCAACGCCCTGATAGCCTCCTTTTGTAAGCTTGGGACACCTACTCCAACCAGCCTCACAAGGGGAACTACTGCTTGTTGAGCAAAGACATCTCGCTGAAAATGCTCTTGTGCCAAAAGATGGGAGAGAAGCTCTGCTGCTAACTGTTGGACAGGCTGTGCTGGAGAGTCAAGTAGTAAGACAAGGGGTTCAATTGCTTGATTAGGTGTTAGGTCTAAACTAGCGAGTCGTTGAGGCTTCTCAAGAATGTTAACCAGCACTTGCATTGCACTGTGCTGGCCGGAGCTGCTCAGTTCTGGATGTGTGAGAGTAGCAAAAAGTGGCTCAACCACCTTAGCTGCTGCTGCTCCTTTAGCAATGCTGCTGTTGTTTGTCAAAATGCGCAGCAACTCTGCAGTGAGTGCAGAAAGTGAATCTGGGGCAACTGGCAGAGTCTCCAAGATATTATCAATCACCCCAGCTTTCACCATGTCCAACTTGCACAGTGGACGATCCTTAGCCAACTTGATAAGGCAACTCACTGCTGCCTCATGCAGCACAAAGTTTGAACCCACAACCAAGTTTACCAGGGGCACTACAGCTCCATTGGCAGCAACAGCCTCAGCTTGCTGCTCATCCTCCAATAAATTATCCAGGGCACAAGCACCTGCATACTGTGCTGAGCTTGATTCTGAATCCAGCAAGGCAACAAGGGGTGGAATGCAGCAGGTTGCAGCTGGGTTGGAACGCACTCGTGGATTGCTGAACAGGATTTGACACAGCTCTGCTGTGTCCTCTTTCAGTTCCAGAGAGCAGTCTGACAACAGGACCCGGCAAAGCCCTTCCAGTGCATTTGCTTCCGATTCTGCAATGGCCAACACCTTGGGAGGATTGTCCACTGAAAGCTTTACAAGGGCACCAATTGCAGCCCGCTGCTCTTTCTCCACCCCAGAACTCAGCATCTCCACCAATGGAGAGACTGCTTGTCCAGCAGCATACCCCACCTTGATATGCTCAGCAGCAAACAGCCCCTGAAGAGCCCTAGCTGCACTGAGACGAGATCCCCGGGTGCCAAAACGCAGTACAGCCACCAGCTGCTCTACAGCACCTACTGCAGATTCGTGACGTCGCAACTCTGCACTGCTAAACAGAATCCCCAACAGATCTGCTGTGGCTTCTTCAATTGCATCTTGAGGCCCAATGGACAGATACTTTGTTAATCCATCCAGTGCCCCAGCTTCGGCCATGGCCAGCTTGTTGACATTGTTTCCCTCTGCCACCTGTGTCAAGAGACCGAGAGCCAGAGGTGGGGCACCAGGACGGTCAGGGAGTGGTTTCAGCAAATCCACCAGAGCTGGAATGGCTTTGCGAGCAGTGGCACCAACTCGAATGTCATCGACACGAAACAAACGCTCCAAAGCCACCTGGTCTGGATTGCGTGGCAGCGCAAACTCCTCAGACAAAGCGACAAGGTTGCTCATATCTGACTCCAAACTACCAAGCATTGGAATGAGGCCACCGGCAGCCCCAGAATTGGCCACTGCCAGCAGTGTGCCACGGCTACCATTGCACACCAGACTGGCCAGGGCTTGCGCTGCAAAATAGCGATCGATGGCCTCCTGTGACTTGAGCAGAGTTGCAAGTGATGGTATAGCTCGCATTGTTGCAGGTGCACGTGTCACATCACGTTCTTGAAATAGGATAGCAAGTAACAATGCACTCACCCATGTACTTCCATTGTCCTCAACTTCAGCCTGCCCCAAACAAAACAATATTCTAAATCAGCATTGCCCATTCAAATGGAGAATAGTGTGTGACAACACAATAAATTTTTTGCATTCACTGTCAAAAATATGCCAAAATTCTACCAATAGTACAACCAAATTGAAACAGAAAACTTCTTGCACCATTTAATCTCACCATTCTCTCCTGAAAAACTAAAACAGATAAGGTAGTAAATGTTCTACTGCAAAAGACACAGGGGTTGAACTCACCTGACGGGCATTGGGTGCAAAGATTGCAAGTTTCTCTGTAAGAACCTCGATTGCACCAGCTTCCATAACTGCCAGCTTGCTTTGTCTGTCATGGGATGAAAAAACACACAACAACCACAAAGCAACAGTGCATCCCAAAATGGCTGCAGGGTCATGCTCCGAGAATCCATCAACATCATCTCCTTCCAGGGGATTCTCCTTTCTTGTGAAAGAACCAACTTCCCCATCTTCGCTATTTCCCAGGTCAGCATCTTCAACAGGTTTGAATCCCAACATATCAACCAGGGACCGGATGAGATCCGAGGTAGATCCTGCTTCATACAGAGCCTCCATAGAGACTTGTCGGTGTTCTTTCGCAGCACAAATTAGTAATGCAGTGCCTCCAACTTTCACTTCCAGGCTAGGAGAGTGGACAATTCGATCTGCAAGTGCTGCAATGCACTTTGAAGTGCTAGCAATCAGATCACCCAGAACCACTGGCTGGTCTCGACATAACCTTGAGAGGACCTCTATTGCCTTCTCCTGCAAGAATGGCACACCTACTGCAAGACAATTCACCAATGGTCCCATGCTGAATGGGACTTCTGCCAGGACTGCCCACGGAGGCCGGCTAAGTGTTCCACCTTGTTTAGCCCGTGCCAGTGATGCAAGTGCCTCCAGGGATTCTGAGTTGGTGCTATGTTCCAAATCAGTATTAGCAAGCAGAGACACCAACGCCAGGACAGTTCCACACTGATGAACATTTTCAGCAACCACATCATCGACAGGTCGGGAATGGAGTAGCCGGACAAGAGCCCCAGCTGCATGTTCCTTACCCAGGAGAGTTCCCTCCCGCAACACCCTGGTGAGTGGAAGTATAATTTCCTCTGCAGGTGCCTCTTCTGCCACCTCCGAATCCAGAAGAAGGTTTGCCAAAGCTGTCATTGCGAATTCAGCCACTGCTATGCTTGATGACTTGGCTAAACTGATGAGAGGCAAGATTGCATGCTTACCTGCCTCTGCAATTTTTCGGTTTTTCTCAATGCAGCAAAAGAGTGCTGCTAGTGCCCGTGCTGCCTGCATGGCAATTTGCTCATTCCCTACACTCAGCAGTTCTATTAAAGGGAAAATCCCATCAACAATAGCTGGGCTTTCGCACAGATCCTGTCTTGAAGCAAAGATTCCTGCAAGGACTGAAGCAGCATGCTCCTGACTCTCAGCATTCTTTGACTTGAGGAGCTGCACCACAGTTTCAAGTGCTTCATGGGCAGCTGAGCCCTCCCGGAATGTATCCTCCTGTGAGGCAACTGTGAGCAGACAGCCCACAACATGCAGCACATGGACCTTTGACTCTGGCAAGTCACCAGTTAGAAGTGCAGTCAACTGGCTGATTGTGCTTGCATCTGACTCACGTACCAGCTGGGTAAGTGCTCTTGCTGCGATTTCCTGACCCTTTGAACCAGCATTCTTCAGCAGCCAGAGAAGAGCAGGTACAGCCTCAGCTGTCTCAACACATTCACGGATATCCTCACTATGGCTGCAAAGATTTCCAAGGATGATTGCCGAATCCTCTTTTGCTTTGGCAGATCCAGTTTCAAGAAGCTGAACTAGTGGAGGAATTCCCCCTGCTGCTGTAATAGCCCACTTGCTTTCATCTACTTCTTGGGACAAAATTGACAGCAATGCAGCCACATATTCTTGCTGTTGCTCAGAGGAAAGACCCAGTAACGAGATCAAGAGTTGGACTCCCTCTCGCCCTCGCAGTGCCTTCCACAAATCTGACTTGCCACTACACAAATCCCTCAGTGATCCCATCAGTTCCTCTTGGGGCTCAATGTTTGCCATAGTAACCAGCCCAACTAACATTCTTTTCCCTTCTGCATGCTCCAGACCTTTGGCTACACAAGCATTGCCATACAAGCTTGCCAGGGCTTCCACAGAACGCTCCTCAATCAATTGTGATGTGTGAGGTTCAAGCTGCTTCACCAGAACCTTCTCAATCTTGACTGGGTCAATAGACTCCACAGACTCATCTGTCACATCTAAAACCATCAGCGCATAAGCCAATGCTCCAGTCGTATCTGCAATTTCTGATTCAGATCGCTTTGAATTGAGACTTCCTGCAAGGCTAACCACAACAGCAGGCATGCCACCCGAAATGTTTGCCAGTGCACGCATGGAATTCTCTTGCAAGGCCTGGGCATGCTCCCCTTGCATGAACTCCTTGGATGGTGCAACAGTTGCACTGATCAACTTCACTGTTGCCCCTGCAGCTCTCATGGATTCCCGAGCATCCTCAAGGTCAGATGTGAGGGCACATAGTGCTCCTGCAGCTTCTGCACGCACAGAAACATCTTTATGTGTCAAAAGTTGCAGAAGTGGGCCCATCGCTCTTGCACTCAGTATGAGTTCACTGGTATGGTCTACTGATTTCATCAAACTTGCCAGCAGAGATGCTGCATTTGCTTGTGCTTCAGGACTCCCATTCACTAACAGCCCCACTAAGATACCCACAGCACCAGCCTCCAGGGTGACAGGCCAGAAGCCTTCAGTGCTTGTGCAGAGGTTGCGAAGTGCCCCTGTCAGTAGACCACCCACGGCCTTCTGCAGCTTATACTTTGGCTGCAGCTGCTCCCACAGATGGGGTACAACACCCTCAGTGGAGAAGATCTTTGAGCCAACATGGTCCCTGGCACCTCCCTGGGAAACTGCATTCAGGGCTTTAGCTGCCACAACTTGGGCATCTGGAGAAGCTGACTTGAGCAGGGCTAGTAGTGGAGGTATGCAACCACCTAGGAGCACTTTGACACGAAGATCTGCCTCCTTGCACAACACTCCAAGGATCGCTGCAGCATTTACCTTTGCAGCCAATGTTCCTGACCTGAGTAGTGCTACTAACAATGGTATTGATTGCGAGTGTGAACCCACTGCAATTCTGGCATCCTTTCGTCCATCTGCCAATTCATAAAGCTGCCGTAAGACAAGTTCCCGCTCAGCAGCTGGCGTAGTTGCTGAGCGCAACTGTTCAATGTATTGTGCCACTCGGGCACACACCCCATCTGGATCCTCAATACCAACTGGTCCAGACCAATCCCTGCAATAAAATGGACATGTGTCTCGTATCAGCAGTCTCATGCAGGAATCATATCTTTCAGTCACACGTTCTGCTGCTGCTGTCACAAGCATGCAGATGTCAAAGAACTTGGGACTAGGCCGGGGATTGGGAATACCTCAGACGTGGACCCCCAACAGAAGATAGGGGTGTCCTAGGTGTTGGTGGCTGTCTTTCGTGATTGTCCACCATGATCTGCACCCCAACCAAGGCCAAACTGAATTTTCTGTATTCATGGCTCAGAACATCAATTCCCCAGAACTAACTGCTACCTCTTCTGGACCAGGTGAAATAGTGGATCCAGCCAGGTCTTCTGATTCCTCTACATGCCCGAATCTTGTACAGATCTGACTAGATAACAATAAGCAATGTGATTTGTGAAAGGGATGGAAGACTACTATTCTGCTCTAATTGTTGCAGCACTGGTGGTAGATAATGTCCCCTTCAACATCCACCAGACAAAATCAATGCTGAATTCCACATTGATCTAGCACCCAATCTGAGTGTCATCACACTCTTGTATCTCTCCAGACACATGGGGAATCTGGTAACAACTTGAGAATCGGTAATTGGTTCTGAAATGTGAGTGAGGTGCCCCCTCTGCCTCTACCACCACTGAAAAGAATCCACATCAAGAAAAATCCAGATCTTCTTGATCCCCTGACATGACTTTTTTTCTTGACCGAAATTTTCTCCAGAGCAAAAGTTGGGGGCTTTTCTTTGCCCCTTCTATCATTGATCTCTTGCTGCTTGGTTTTTCCTATTCAATGGATGGCGGCAAAGAAGATCCAAAAACAGGTTTTCACATCGATTTCAGCCTCAATTGAGCAACATAGATAGACAGATACCTCAGTTGATGACTGGTGACTGGAAGAGTGGAAAACTGATCAAGGCTTGACTGCTACAGCACTTCACTGATGATAGAGCGCTGCTGCTGCTGCTATCCCATCAAACTCCTCTCTGGCTGCACACATGTAAATTACTTAGACAACAGAAAAACAAAGTAACACCAAGGCACACACAAAAAACAGTATCCTCATCACCATCATCAAACAGCACAACAACAAAGAGGACAAAAAGACAGCATTTTGCGTGGTTGTCTTGAGCCTCCAAAACACGAGACCGGACCAGCTGCTATCTCAAGATGACGATACATCGAAACTAACGCCACACCGAAGATCTCTCCTCTTCTCTGTTCGGTTCGGTTCTGTTCTTCTCTTCTCTTCTTTTCTCCACAGCGAAGAGACGAGAAAATTTACTTAACAAAAGCCGATCGCAAACACTAGGATCGCAACAGGGCACACGAGAAAGAAAACCAAAAAGAAGAAAAACAAATACATACCTCAGTGGAATGCGGCATGGCAAAAGAATGCAGCAGCAAAATTGTTTCACATCCTTTGTGCCCAGCGCTCGCTCATCGACTTATTGCTGCATCTTCTTCTTCCCACCTTCCTTTTATGTCTGTCTGTCCGTCTGTCTATCTATTATCAAGGAAAGAGAAAATGGAAGGGAGCTAAAGAATTGACAAAGAACGAGAAAACAGCAAAAACAAGAAGCAAGAAGAAGAAGAAGAAGAAGAAGAAAAAAAATCGGATCGGAATGCGAAAGGAGAGAGATGCGTTATTGTTGTTGTTCCTTCCTTCCTTCCTTCCTTCACGTGAGCCAATGCAGTGAGTGTGAGAGAGAGGCAAGAAGAAGCAAAAGAAGAAGAAGAAGAAGAGCAGCAACTAGGCAGCTGCTGCCGAAAGAGAAAGACAAGAATGTAGATCGCTGATTGCAGCCAGCAGCAGCAAGATCACAAAATCTGCTACAAAAACTTCTTGCACAAAACTCCTGGAACAGAATCCAAAAAATTCAAAACAAAGAGAGAGAGAAGAGACAAACACACACACACTGACAGACACACACAACAAAGAGAGAGAGAGAGAGAGAGAGAGAGAGAGAGAGAGGAGAGGAGAAGAAATGAAAAGAAATTGCAAATTTGGGAGTTGAAGCTCCCCTCCCTCCTCTCTCTGTGTTCCTCTCCCCCAGAGCAGAAAACAAGGAAAAAAGCGCTTCCCTTCCCTTTTTCCTTGGATTTCCTTGTTTTGTTGATTTTGGCTTGTTTTGCTTTCCTCTTGTGAATTTCGCACTTGGGGTGCGGGAGGGGGGGGGGGGGGGAACTTAACAAAACCAACCCAAACAAAACCAAACCAACCAAACCAAAACAAAAAACAAAGAAAAAAAAATTAATTA
>Ga0116229_10002567_pt1 | contig 29454 bp, 12 predicted proteins | sample S1TSphgellanicum_3_FD_87313 | JGI IMG/M metagenome (GOLD analysis project Ga0116229, IMG submission 87313) | Host-associated microbial communities from peat moss isolated from Minnesota, USA - S1T2_Fc - Sphagnum magellanicum MG | ecosystem: Host-associated > Plants > Peat moss > Unclassified...
TATATGCCTGGAAATATCACAAAGGCTGATTCAACTATTAATAATCACTACTTGGAGGCTTATAAGCATTCCAATCATTAATACTAAAGAAAATTACGGAACTAAGGCTTAACTAATTATTGAACTATAATCCATGGCTCACAACCTACATTCATACCAAATGGTGTGTTGTTCTAAAGATTGGTAACAATTTCAATAGGCATTAGTTCAAAAACATCATTTTCAATAGGTTTTTTAGTAGCTAAGTCACTAGGGTTTACAAGTATAGGTTGTAATGTGCTATCATCAATGGACCATTAAGGTTTCAATTTGTTAATGTTTATTATAATTGAGTTAAGATCAAAACAAAACAAAATTATATTGTTAGGCAAGCAATATTTTATCCCATAAAGTCCAAACCACTTTCTTTGAAATTTAGGGGAATGTCTTATAATAGCCCTTAAAAACCATAACACATAGTCCCCAAATTGGAACTTGGTTTCAATATATTGATTTTATGACCATAATGACTTGTTCCATTAGTTGGCAATAACTAGGTCTTGTGCAATCAACTAGTCTTCATGTAGTTTTTTTAGCTCTAACAAATAACTAGTGAGTACTTGAGTTCAAGTGTTGGGTTTGTGTTTTCTCTAGGTCCAAATAGTAATAAATACTTTGTTGGTAATAATGGATGTAATCCATAAATAAGTTTAAAGGGTGTGTGATTGGTTCAAAGTTTGTATGTAGTTTTGTATGAAAAAAATACTATGGATAGGTGTTCATCCTAGTCGTTCCAATTTTCATTATGTAATTTAGTGAGTAAGGTTCCAATTTAACCCTTGTTAGTAAATTTAGCTTGATTATTTCCTTGTGGATAATATACATTGCAATTGGTATGTCTAAAGATAAAATGGTCAATGGACATCCAAACCATATAAAAATGTGTTCGTACAAAAATTTAGCAATCACAACAGTGGTATTGGTGTGGAGTGCTTGTGTTTCCATCGACTTTGTTGCATAATTAATGGCTATTATAATATACTAGTTCCTTGAAAGTTTGATTATTGGTTTGATTAGTTCCATGATGTCAAAACCCCACTTTTGAAATGGTTTTTCAAGTAAAGTGGTAATTAATTTTGCAAGGTTCTACATTAGAGGTAACCTATTTAGTAACATTAATCACATGTTCTACAATATTCATGAACATCTTGATTCATAGTGGGCCATTAGTAGCCAACATCAAGGATTTGTGCACAATGATATTTGAGGAAAAATGTCCTCCAACAACTCCACAATGTAGTTCATATAACTCTAGTCGTAGAATTTGTTAGAACTTATTATCTTGTCCAAATCAATGTAATACTCCTTGAAGTGCAAAAGGTTTAGTTCATTGAACCAAATATTGATTCTATGAAATAATAAATTTTTTTTGCATTACTTCTTCTAACAAGTACCCATAAACACTTTGTAACCACTCATGTTGTAATGTGAATATATGAACATCATTCATTTGATTAGGTACTCCAACAAGTGGAGAGTTATTAGGTAATCGACTTAAGGCATTTGCCATTAGATGAAATCTACCATGGTTGTACACAATTTTGAAACCATATTTAAAAAACAACAATATCCATCTATCTAATTAGCTAAAAACTTATAATTTATCAATTAAATACCCTAAGGCCATATGATCAACATAAAACACAAACATGTTACTTAACTGATAATGTTTAAATTTGTATAAAACACAAACCATAGCTAAGGCTTTTCTCTCTCAATAGGGGTATAATTTCTTTCAATTGAATTCAATAGTATAAAAGAATACATAACTAGTTGATCAAACCTACCATTTGGATTTTGAGCAAGTATTGCCCCTACTACCAATTGAGATGTGTTAGTATGAACATGAAATTCCAACTGGGACTGATTAGAATGTGAACTTGATGCACCAATTTTTACTTTTTTCCAAAGTGGTTTGACATTCAATTGTCCACTCCAATACCTCAATCTCCTTGAGTAATTTTGTGATAGGAGCCATAATAGAGGCAAAAAATTTAATGAAAGACCAAACTAGGCCATTCCATTAAACACTTGGATTTCTTGGGGTGTTGTGGGTATTGGCATCTTGACTATGAACTTTATTTTCTTAGGATTTGGAGCTTTTCCTTTTTTAGAATCTATAAATCCCAAAATAGTTCTCAAACAAACCATGAATGCACGTTTATCTCGATTGAGACTAATGCCAAACTCTTTCTACATTTTAGGAAACACTTCTTGAGTTTCTTTATATGGGTAGATAAGTTATTGAAAACAATAAAGTCATATAAAAAGATCTTCATGAACACATCAATGTATTCATGAAAAGCCATTGTAATTGCCCTTAGGTAGGTAGGCGGTCCATTTCTGACTCCAACAACAGTACAATCCATTAAATCGCCCCCCCCCAATCAGTAACAAAAAACAAATTTGTATTAATCCTCAAGTGGTATAGAAATATGATGGTGTCTAAAAAAGCCAATTAAAAAGGTATGAACTTCATCTCCAACTACAATATATATAACTTCATTAGTAAAAGCTTGGAAAGGATATGAATTTTTTTTTGTGGCAACATTTAACTTTATAAAATCCACACAAATCCATAATTTGCCATTCTTTTTAGCATTATAACTATCACTAGAAGAAAAACATAAATTTTCAACTAAACTTTGCGACTATAAATTAGTTGTACCCCACATATATGACTAAAAAAACATTAATTGCATAAGTGAAGTTGCATCCAACATATAATCGCAAATGATGACATCATTCCATATGTCATCACAGTCTATGGATGAGACATATGGTCAACAAATACATTTTCATTTGTTGACTATACATATGTAACTTGTGATTATTTGCCAAAAATTACAACTAAAATGGTCATCAACCTCTTATTGCCATGTGGCACAAGTAGTGCATTTTGAAAATTTGAAATTAAACAATAAATAAATCATATTTTTATGAAATTTATAATATCAATTGTCCATATTTGATGGTCTTAAATTGATCCATGTGGCCCAATTAACTTTTGCACGTGGCACGATATTTGAAATTTGAAAAAAATTAAATTGACAAAATAAATTGAATCTGCATCATCTATTTTGGATGGTCTTAGATCATGACATGTGGCACAATACCAATTTGCCATGTGGCATGCTTATTGAATTCTTTGAAAAATAAATTAAATTCATATCATCCATTTATTACATGGCATATTAATTAAAATTCTAACAAAATATATTAAATTAAATATTTAGGTAGGTAGGGAAGTAGGGAAGTAGGTAATTAAATAGATTTTCTTATTTTATTCTAGGTTTAGCCTTTAGGGTTAAACCTTTTTGATAAGCTCATCCCAAATGTGTGTTTTCAATCTTCCAAATGCATTTCATTATATAATTTAGAAAATTGAAATGGAGGACAAAAGATATTGGATAAACTTTTAGTCACAATTTAGTTGCATATTAATTTGCAACTAAAAAATTATCCCATATCTTTTGTTCTTCTTTCATGTTGTAAATTATATATGCAAATCTTCCAACCACACATAACCTTTCCACATAACAATTATTTGAAGTAACAATTGTTATTTTAATATAAAAAAAGATATCTAAAATCTAAGAAAATTTGTTTGAAGATGAAATTTGACATTTAAGTCTGAAAATTAATATATCAATTCTGAAAATTGATATTTCAACTCTGAAAATTGTTATTTGAATATGAAACTTGATATTTGATATTTGAAAATTCTTATTTCAATCTGGAAATTAATATTTCAATCCTGAAAATTTTTATTTGAATATGAAAATTGATATTTGAATTTTAAAAATTATTATTTCCAACTCAAAAGTGATATCTCAATCCAATTTTTTTTATTTGATTATGAAAATTGATATTTCACTTCTAAACATTCTTATTTGAATATCAAACTTGATATTTCAAGTCTAAAAATTATTATTTGAATTCCAAAATTCATATTTTTTTTGGTATCAAAAAATTGACATTTCAATCCCTAAATTGATATTTGAATTTCGAAAATGATATTTGAATTCTAAAAACTTTTATCTGAATTTCTAAATTGATATTTGATTTCTGAAAATTGATATTTAAATCCCAAAATTTGATATTTGAATATTGAAAATTATCAATTCAATTGCATTTAAATATTTAAATATTTAAAACTATTATTTGAATCTAAAATTGAGCTTTGTAATAATTTATTTTGTTTTAGAGAATCACTATTTGAATCTGAGAATTTATATCTCAATTCCGAGAATTTTTAGTTGAATTCAAAAATTTGTACCAGAATTCTAAGAAAATTTATTTGAATTCGAAATTGTATTTAAATTTGAAACTTGACATTTCCATTCTAAAAATCAAAATATGGAGTAATTTTCAGATTTGAATAATTTTCTTCAGAATTCAAATATCAGTTTCTAAATTTAAGTAATAAAATTTCCAGAATTCAACTATCAATTTTCCAGATTGAATTTTTTTTTGAATTCAAATAAAAAATTTCATGATTGAAATTTCAATTTTTGGAATTGGAATATCAATTTTCAGATCCAAATATCATTTTAAAAATTCAAATATTTATTTTCAGAATGCAAATAACAATTTGTGGATTCAGAGAACATTTTTTTAAATTCAAATAATAATTTCCAGAATTTAAATTTAAATAATTCGATTAAAAAATAAATTTCATATAATAATTTACATAATTGAAAATCAGTTTTTTAGATTTATATATAGTTTTTCAGAATTGAGATATGAATTTGCATGTTGAAATAAAAATATTCAAAATCAAAGTAGAAAATTTCTGTTCAAAATAATAATTTTCAAAATGGAAATATGAATTGATTTCAAGTTCATGTAACTTGTTTGAAATTTCAATTGATGTTTCAAAAAAATTGGGTGTAATGGGTATGAATGGCATATTCCGTTACATCTCACATTGTGATCATTGTATTTTTTTTGTCATGGACGAAAAATGTCACAATAAATTTGTTGTGTTAAAGACAAAGAAAGGTGAGAAGGTTGTTGAAAATATCAAAATAAAAAAAGGTAATTTTTTTTTGAAAAGTAATATCATGAAATGGTGAAAATTCACCACAAAAATCATGTTGATAAAACCTTTAATATGTTCAAAATATATAATTAATCTACCCATAATTACTATATAATGTACTCTTAATAAACTCTTTAAATATATAACAACCCCAAATTTAGTTATAATACAACCTAGTATACATCAAAGGGCTATGTATATGGCATATGGTTGCAACTAATTTTGATCCCCAATGCAACGAACGGAACATATAATGAGCCTATTCATGGATGAAATGATTCCAAAAGTTGTCCAAATGAAAAGATGAATATGTTAATAATTGCATGGTAGTCGCAACATAGTTGCATTTCACCATATAAAGTGTGAACATTGATAATTAGTTGGAAAAAAAATCAAATATAGTCGTAATCAACACAATTGCAAAAATAATGGTTTAATATTACAAGATTTCTTTAGTGTATTGGTGATAGCCAAATAACCTTTTAACAAGTTTAATGAGCTATAGTAAGTAGTTTATTAAGGTCTTGTTTGATAATGGTTGCATAGTTAAAATTTACCCAATACTTTGCTTCATAAGCAAGTGGTATTAATGTATCTAGCTCGATTCGATGTTGAGCTATTTCAGGGTGGCCGTATCCCCTTCAAATCTTTGTAGGTTCAAGCAAAGATATCTTTGAACTCCTTCAATAATTCAACCAATTGAACACTTATGATTAATTCAAGACTAACATTCACTTTCACCTATTGTAGGTTTTCTTCAGTACCCACGTTGATTTTTCTCAATTGCTCCTCTTTTGTAATAGTCCAACTAGTAATTTCAAGGGATTCATGGTGGATAATGTGTAAGCAAAATAGAATGATGTTAGAATCATTTACAATTTTAGGGATGCAAAAGTTAGGATGGTTGACAAAGAGTATACATGTTTGTTCCATTGGACTTAATTGCTTGATAGACATATTAAACAACTAATCAAACTTAAGCTACAAGATCAACACAAGGCCTTTTGCTACAAGTACAAAAATGCCCAGTCTTTATAAGGTGCAGACTTTCAATATGCGATGATTCGTTGTTAGTGGCTTTTGTCTTGCACTACACGTGAAACTAAAGGTCACAAGCTTGGCAACTAGCTTAGCTTTTGGCATTTAGGTTTAATTTTGAGCATTTTCACATGAGACAAGGAGGGGGGGTTCATGGCTCACATAATAATGTTTTTTGCAAATTATGTACATCAACTTTCTTTCATTTTTTGAGTTTTTCCACTTTTGGGCTAATTTTGTTTTGCTCGTATTTTTAGAAGTTCAACAATGTCAAGTGGATAGACATGTTGACTTGTAATCTTGCTAAGAGTATGCATAGTTCATCTAGTTGTAACACTCAAGAAAACTTGGCACCTAGACTTTGTACATAGCAACATGCGATGATTATGTTCATTGTAAAGGGGTGAAAATGTGGTCCCCAAACATTGTACTGTCCTCATGAAGGCAATGCCAAGGTTACAAATGTATTCCTATTTCCAAAAAGATTATTATCATTTACTTATTCTACTACAACTACTCAAATAATAATAGGGAAATCTCCATTTAGCAAGTATCTAGAAGTAATAATTAGTAGTTTATTCTACTACAATTGCTCAAATAGTAAGCACGTAAGATTCCATGTAGAAAGAAATGAAATAATAAAGGTCTATCCTATGAAAGCCATCCTACCATCTAAACATAACACTACATTAGCTAGTGAAACCTTTAGTGAAGGAGTTTGACACAAGAGTAAAATAAGAGGGGACTAGATGGCAATTACTTTCTAGACCTTCTAAGGTACCTTTAGAGATGGATAATTTATTTCAATGGGTATGCATGCCTCCAACACCTATTGTGTACCATCTATAGTGCTTACATACCCTTTATGATTATTGTGTATTGTTTATAGCAACTTTCCACTCCTTGTAGACCTCAACATTCAAGTCTACCTCCTTGCTACTCCTATCTATTAGCAACTTCCAACCTATGGTAGAAAATATTTCCTACTATAGAAGCTAAACTAGAAAGTGGATATCATATTAAATTTTATAGAAGAAACAAAGAACAAATATATGAACATAACAATTTCTATATGGGTTTAATATGAATTATTCTATTTAGTTTTCTATCATATTTTAAATAAAACCAAATACCCACAAGGTCACACACTAGAATCCATCAACCATTTTCCATTACAAGAATCAAAATACAACTTGTTCCCATACTTTCCTCCTTTCCTTCTAATGTGACAAACACATTTTTTCCCAAGAGAAGGATCTCATTGAAAACTCCAATCTAAAAATACAATAGAATGATTTACAATCATCTTTTGGTGCTTGTAATCCCCATTTCCCTTAAGATCACACAAGGTTTATATCCTTTTGATGAAAATAGGTTTTCATCCTAATCCTTTTTATAAATCCACTAGGTGATTGGTGGATTACCACCAACCATTCAACTAATTAACCCCATTAGCTTCATCTTTTGGTAAAAGATGGTAAATTTACCATTAATAACCATCTAGTTACTAGGATGACCCATGGTACTAATTAGCTTAGGAACTTCTACCCTTAACATTCATTTTTTAAAGCAATCCACGTTATATTGACATTATTTTCAAGCTGGTCCATTCAACATGGTCTTGACATGAATGAATTCATATTGAAGTGGGCCCATTTGTCGAGGGATCTAGCTGAGCTTGTGGCAACCATTGCCAATTATGCTTCTAGGTCATCATTCATGACATGAACTCTTACAATCAAGGGGGAAAAGGTGTTTGGTTTGGCCAAGTGTAGCACCAACTATTTTTCAAGGGCAGATGATGACTTTCATAGGCCGGACCATGTCAATTTTTTCATCTACACATTGTGGTTGTTCCCCTAAGTCAACCTAATAGTGTTAACAACTTGCACTATATCGGCCACCATGTAGGTCACATATTGTGTATCTTAAAGTTTTTCAAGGTGGGTTAGAGGTGAAACAAATTATATGTGAATATGGTTTGTACATTATGATTGATGCCCATTTAGTTTCGGAATGTAATGTTTAACATTGGAAAAAATATAAACATGTGTCAATAAAAAGGAATACACATAAAACAAAAGTGGGATTTGAACTTCATGTTATTTTGGTTTTTGGGTTCAATTTCAAACTAAAGCATTGGAGCATCATAAACATTGGTTTTGTTCTCATGACTTAAGGCATTGTGTGGGTACATTTGCATGAAAGTTTGTGGTTGTTAGGGTGCAAGTCTCAATTGTATGGCTGATTTAACATGGTGTCAACCTAACTCAAAAATTGATATCATGTCTAGAAGAGGTTGGGTTTCTCTTTGACTCTGAGCATAGGACTAACCTTCAAAGTCTATTTGGAGGTGAATATTCTACTACAAACAATTGCCAAATGCTTATTGTTTGCATGTAGAATTTCATCAGGCCTATATATGGAAGTGGTTGGCCTACATTTCGTTGTGGTAAAAAGGTGAGAAGGCATTTAATGTTCAAATTAACACAACAACACACCAATAATTGGGAGGTTGGTAAAATACTTATCCTAACAATTGTTTTGCCCCTTGTGGATGTCCAACTGTTAAAGTATGGATTAGTGTTGGGTGGTTTTCATTTTTTTGTAAGAACCATCAATTTCAGTTTTTGGGGAAAGTTTTAAGAATCACCTTGGTTCTTAAAAAAATTTCCATTCTGAGAATCGCCCCAGTTATTAGAATTAATTTTTTTTTTTGGCTAGGCTGTTTTTTGGGTCAACGGTTTTCACAAAATTTTGAACTATTGATTTTCAAGGATAGTTTTCACAAAATCATGGTTTATAGGACAAAAAAATACACTGAATTTTAGCCAAGCATGAAATTCAATTTAATAGCAAATTTGGTGCTAAATTGAGTTTGCCCTATCTTTTTTTTTCCCCAAATGTGAAACTAATCATTGCTGTTGCTATGTGTATTGTAGCTATAAATGTTTTGTAGCCTTGTGCATTTAATGTTGAGTTTTAGTATTTCATACCTTTATATAATAAAATTTCATGACTTTGTAGACAATAGTCAAGAGGGGATGAAACATGAAATGGGGGGGGGGGGTGCAATTAAGGCCCAAAAGGGCATGACTTTCCATGTAACTCTAATATTTACTTTTTATTTTTTACCATGAGAACCAGACCCTTTTCAAAATGTGAGATTTAGTTCGATTCTTAGATTGAATGCTAGGTTAGAACCTAGGTGGTTTTCACTAGACAATTTTCACGTCCAATGAGAACCTTCATTCTAGTTCTCATGGTGGTTTTCATTGCCAGTTCTCACTAGTCAATTCTCATTGAGAATCGGATTGAAAATCAATGTTGGTTTTCAGCAAGTGGGTGAAAACTACCCAACATTGGTATGGACAAATTGAAAAACATATTCTTTGGGCATAAATGTTACAAACTTGTGATAGTTGGAATTACCTAGGTTGTTCGTGCATATATTTTGTTGTAATGTCAACAACTTTTTTGGGTGGGTGTGGGACATGGGTGCAATGTAAGCACCTATATCATATCCTACAAAGCATAATGTATTATGGGTGGATTGAAAAGTTCATTCATTATCCCATGTGGAGTTGGGAATTCACATTTGTTGGTGAGAGCTAAAGTTTGGTTGCAATGTTAGTAGTTTTCTTGGGTGGGCATGGGACATGGGTGCAATGTAAACACTTGTATCATATCCTAGAAAACATAATGTATTGTGGGTGGATTGAAAGGTTCATTTGTTATCCCACATGGAATTGGGAGCTCATGTTGGGGGGAGCTAAAGCATGTGAAAGTCAATGATATGATAATAAAGTTGTGTTTGCATCAATTTTCTTATGTTTATTTCATTTTCACTATTAAAAGGAGTATCAATACAAAAGTACAATTGACCATGGGAAAGTTAATAGAGAAGTTCAAAGGATTATGTAGGAATAACTAATTTAATACCATGTGGTCAAAAGATTTTTGCACTATGTTATAGTTTTATCATTCTCGGAGGAGTTAGATTGTTTTAGTTGTGGTGAATGCTTCAAAGGTGGTGCATTCAATATGTACAATAGGATTTGGTGACGTTGTGAACCTTTTTGTTGCATTTGTGATCAAATTATGTCTACAATCTTGAACCCAAACTAGTGTTTCCATTCTTTAGAACCTTCTCACATTAATGTTGCAAATTAAAAGCACCATTTTATTAGGAATTCTTGCACACCTTCACCATTAAGATATGCACTCACAAAAAAAAACCAGTTGGAAGTGGAACTATTATGTAGTTGTAGTTCTAACAAATAAGGCGGTTCAAGGTAAGTAATGAAATTCACTAAGGATCTAATGTGTTGTGTCCAATTTGAAAATACAAAAACATTGTGAGATAATCGTAATTCACCATGATGGAATATGAAGGAGCCGTATGTTGATGTTCAATCCAATGTCACGCTTGATGGTTGGAACCCTTTCGTTTCATTTGTCATAACATCTACATATAACCTCTTAATCTAACATGCATTGAATTTTTGGAAAGCTAATATAAAAGGAGCCATGTTACAAAATCTCATAAGTTTTTATTTTTTATTTTTATTTTAGATCAAGAGTTAAGCTTTGCACTAGAAACCATTTTGCTTAGATTGAAGGAAAAAATAAACAATTCAACCCCCTCTATTTCCAACAAGTGTAGCTCCCTTACAACAACTCCGATGATGCTGAATTTTGAAGAGAACCTTGTACACCTCTCAAACTAAGACTTAATTAAATTTGACACAAATCCAACGGTGGATTTGGGAGGAACAATTAATTGAAATAAAAATCCAAAGGCCTTGTCATGGAAATCCTTCCATGAACTCCACTACAAGACCCTTTACTTCCAACCAGTGTAGCTCCCTGACAACAAACCCGATGATGCTGAAAATTGGGGAGAAATTTCAACACCTTCCAAACTAAAACTAATTTCATTTTGACACAAATCCAACGGTGGATTTGGGAGGAACAACTAATTGAACCAAAAATCCAAAGGCTTTGTTACAAGTACTTGTTACACACAACTTCCTTCCATGTTTGATTCTTGCACACACCTTTTCCATGAACACCTCTCCACACATAAAAATTAAAAATTCTTCCTCACACTTCCTCCTCTTTCTTTTTTTTCCCCCATACACACAATACCCTCTCCCTTGGTAAGCCTCCATGACCTTCCTTGAGCTTGTTCCCCTTGTTCAATGAAAGCTTTGAAATCCTTTGCTTTAATCAATGGCCTCCTCATCTTTCTAGAGCTAATGAGAATTGAAAATAAATTGCCATCCAATTGAGTTTAGGATGAGAATTCTTGGGCTTAGTGAGACATAAGAAATATCCCATCTTCCAATCAAATAGGATGACCATCCTCATGACTAATGGGATTGGAGGATTCATCCCTTCTTTTATCTTGGATATTTTGATGAGGTCTCTTGAGCTTGATCCTTATCCTTTCTGTCCGTTGACCTTCACATCCTATTTTTTCATCCTAATTATTTTAAGTAACTAAATATTAGGATAGTTTATCGGTAGTAACAAGTAATGTCCTTGAATTTTTACTTGACTAATTCAATGGTTGAACTATCATTCCCGTGTACCATTTACTCTTTTGATATCCCTTACCTATTTATTTTACCATGCACTAGTTAACTATGTAATACATAGTAAATTGGAAGTAAAATTTACACCACAAAAAACCCCCCCATATTTTTAAATTCGTCGTCGAAATTAGGGTTTGATGAATCCATTAGATCTAGGATGTTCGAGTTTTCATGAGGTTTCCCCGTCACTCCCACACCTTACGCCTACCCTAAAATTGTTAAGTAAAAAGACTTCGATTTTTTCTGAACGCAATTACCACATTGTCTGTACTATTTTCTTGGTTTTTGTTGATGCAGGTGAGAATTAGTCATGGCGGATGATGTCGCTATGCCTTCGAATCCTCCAGTTGCACCAGTAGAATAGGAAGAGCTTGAAGAAGCACCGCTCGATGTGATTGTTTTTCAACGGCCACGCGAAGAAGAACCGCCCAGACAAGTGGTGTGCACTCGAGTCAATCGTTCGACATGGGATCGTCGATTATCTCTTAACCCACATGCTTTAGCAATCTATTTAGAATTCGTTCCTGCTCGTGGAGTTGCGTTAGAAAGGTCTGAAGAGTGTCAATGTGAAGATGATGATGTCTGTTTCCATTGTCGAACGTGGGTTCCTGGTGATGGTCATTATCGTTGGCTATGAGGGTTAATCAACCCCCTTCCCATGGAGCACCGAGTTGAGTACCTCGTTCGCACCATTCATCGCATTCTAGATTTTTTACAATTGTGATCTATCTTTTAAGTCAATTGTAAAGTTGTAATTCACCTGAGGCTACTCAGGCGGAAATGTTAATACTTAAGTTTGATTTGATTCTATTTAAAAATCTAATAGAAGTGAAACTAAATAAAGATGTATTAGGATTACATCCTAACAATCTTACAAGTACATCATTAGTGTTTGAAGATTTTTCTACAGACTAACTTAACCTTGTCATGGTGAATTGCTATTGTTAATTATGGGCTTGTATTCACTATATATCAATAAATCACATCTAATTCTACATCCCCTTTCCCTTCTCTATAACATAAAAGGGATAATGTACTTTAAAAGGTTTACTAGGTGCTTAATTGATTAAACGCTACATCAACTGAAATAAAGAATTACTATATGCCTAAAAATATCACAAAAGCTGATTCAACTATTAATAATTACTACTTGAAGGCTTATAAGCATTCAAATCATTAATACTAATGAAAATTACGGAACTAAAGCTTAACTAATTGTTGAGCTATAATCCATGGCTCACACATTTGAATACAACCATTACTAGAGTAGTTCATGTCTTCACGTTGAACCTTTGTCCATATGGTAAAATATTCCGGGTTTCACTAGGGAATATTTTACCGTGTCACAAAAAGTGAAGCCACATGACATGAAAATATTTCAAAAATATTCAATGATGTGGGATGAAATATGTTCTAAAGATTCCTTCTTGTTCCTTTGAACTCACTCACTTGTTCATTCATTCACCACTCGTTGCTCACCCATTAGCGCCATTGTCAAGGAGTGTGATAGTGATGTTTTAATGTTGAAGAATGGCTGTGTGAATGAAATGTGACTCATCTTTCTTTTACCATTTTTCATTGTATTTTTCAAATATTTGAATGGGTGTTATTGTCCTATGTGACATACATTAACAACAAGGGCAAATCAGAGAAAACATTCATTTAAGAAAATTCCACTATACCTATTAGCATGAATGTTGTAACAGTTTGTAAACTTTTAGCACATTTAGCCATATTTTCAATTAAAGCTGGCTACTAATAAAGTAGATTTAACATGTGAGCTATTGAAAAGCGTGGCGCGGAACCAAATGTTTATGATCAATAGCCGGTTCTTCCGTCTACTGCCCATTTGATGATTAAACAAAGTTCCAGATCCTAGCCAGCCAGGTTGAATTATTCTTCTGTGTGTAGCCACCCGTTTGAAAATTTCCCCACAAAAGAAAAACAAAAACAAAAAAAGGTGGCGCCTTAGATGTCACTCTTGATAAGTTTTGCTTGCGAATCTGCTACCTGCAGCCGTTGCTCCATGTGACTAAACGGAATAAAGGAGTTTAATAGGACGTTAATGATGAGAACGGGGTATTCCCATTCCTCGAGCCTGGCATAAAATCTTGCAAGATCTCTGCTCTTGACCTTGCTAGTTGATGTCGTCAGGATGGCGACTTTGGATGACGTTACTGGGGCCGAGGTGAAAGTCCATTCAATTCCAAAAGCTCTGAAAGGACAAATTCTTGAATCAGACCTACCTCTCACCCACAATCCACAAGCATTTTAAGCACTGTAGGCTACCTAAGTTGGAGTTCAATGCAAGCTGGGACTGTGGAGGTATATAGTGCATAGTTGAAAGTATCTCTGGAGTAGGTTCTTTGTATGTCTCGAATTGTGGTTGGCACAAACCAAAAGTTTCACTTTGTCCCACCCGTCACACAATTTGAGACAGCAGGAATGCACTGGGTGACCAGTGAGAGGCAACAAGACTGGGGAGATGGCAACGCTTGCAGCAAATAGTCGAGCTGTGTTAATGCTGAAACTATTCACAGGGCCTTAAAGTTGATTGTCTGGGAGTGCTGAGCATCCAGGTTACAAGACAGGGGAGAGCATGAGTCACAGGTGCAGCCAACCAGCAACCAGGAACGTGTATAACATTGTTGGGGAGGTATGAAAATGTCAAAAATATAGCATGGTATGTGATATAGCTGGGGTAACGGCATGCTGCCACATAAGCCAGAAGCTCATTACAATTGACGATGATGATGTGTTCATTTGGTCCCACATCTTCTGAAACATTTCCTATTAAACTGGGCCAGACTCAACATTGTTTGGTGTTGGTGAACGAACACCAAACACAGCATTCAACAGGATGGATGGTGTGTCGACTGGAAACAGTTTGAGCTGTATTACTCTCGGATAGGTAGTGACCATTGTGGTTAGCTATGTACTAAGTAGCCACATGTATCTCCTTACCTAGTAGCCACCACTGGCTGACCAGAGTGAAGTAGCACCCCACTAGCACACCATGAAGGATGGATGGTAAGTGGTCACGAAACAGTTTTCTGTTGGGTTTCAGTTCAGTAGCTAATCATGGTAGTTAGCTCAGTTGCTGTTTTACTACCTATCTACTGACAATCCAAGTTGGTTGTTAGCAGGTAGGTAGCAAGAGAAGCCTTACTGGTGTTTAAACGATCTACTTGCCTAGTAGTTACCTATTTTTGTACCTATTTACCTATCTATAGAGTGGGTTACAAAGGTGAAACAAGATATTAACTCAGTTGAGGTTTCATCCACAACTGAGTTATAAGTCATAACGGGCATCCAGTGGATGGTGTGATGGTGGGTGCTGGTTCACTCTGGCCCCACCAGCCTTATCTTCTTACGTAGGAACCCAAATGTATAGGTGGTGTGAGGTGTAAGTAGGCGTGTTCTCCATCTCTCGTTGTAAAACTAGAATCAACAATTCCTTGGAAGTACCAGCCAACATCTAGTTATTGAGGAAGTTGTTTGTTTGTCAAGTTTAGATCTCCCAAAATCCTGCCCCCACTCCCCACAGGAAAAAAAACAAGTGCCGTAGGGCATTTTGGAAAATGAAACATGCATAGGTGCACATCTTGGAAAACAAAACATGCATAGTTGCACATTTTGGAAAACAAAACATGCATAGGTACACATTTCGGTAAATGAAACATGCAGAGGTGCACATTTCAAAAAACGAAAGATGCATAGGTATGACCATTCTGTTTTTTGAAATGACCCATGAGCTCTTATGCTTGATAAGCATTCCTCCAAATACACTAGGAACCTTGTTGGAGGTTTTTAGGGTGTGACACAGAGTTGTCCAAGATTACAAAGTTCATCAAGATGTGTCAATTCAAGATGGTATTTAGAACTGTATCCATGGGGATGGCAATTTCCATGATTTATTTATTTAAAAATGATTGAAATCTCAAAACCTCAATTGAGATCTCAAATAAAGATGACTGACGTGGCCTCACCAGCGCCCAGAGGCTGTGGAAATCTCACCAAGCCTCCTCCTCAAATATTTTTTGATTAATATTTAATAGTTTAAATATTAATATTATCCTAATTCGAATACATTAAAACAAAAATCCTATTCATGAGAACTGCTAGCCACGTGGAGGACATATGGCTCATGACTAATGTTAGGTGATTCTCTGCTTCTCAAAGAAAGAACTCATGGATAAGGGCTATCTAAATGGAACCGTGAACCATGGTTTGAAAATTTAAAGAACCTTTTGAAACCCTCGATCAAGGACAAACCGCCAGTTCTAAGAAAAGCACCAGTTCTTTGAACTTTTTGGAAAAATCCAAACATTTTGCACCTCCAAACTTTGAAATACCTTTTTTTTTTCACATATTGTTCAAATAAAACAAATGAACACTTTTAAAGAACTTTCAAATATAAATTTATTAAGGAACTTGGAAGGTAGTTTGTTTGTTTTGTGACCTTATGATCTCTCAGACCATGGCCCCCTTCCCCTCATGCGCGGATGTTCTTGATACTGCTGAGAATCTTTTGATGTATAGGGGTATAAGGGTGATTGAATTTCGAGTAATTTCATCACTAAGATTTCAATAAAATAAAGTAAAAACTTTTTAGAGAAATTGGGGATACGTTTCTGGCACCAGTGGAAAGCCAACAATGCAGGTGCACCAAGATGGTTTCAAAAACATTCAACCTATGGTGTGGGAGATATTGAATTTTGAAATTGGAATGTCAATAAAAAATTTAGATACCAACATTTTGTCTCTTTTGTTTGTTTTGTCACTTTGAGATGTCCCAAATTATAGTCCCTCTCATTTTGTTGTAGGTACTGTTGTATAGGTGAACTGGGGTGGTTTTGTAAATTTCAAACAGACTATTTCCATTGATAATTTTTAAGCAATTTTTGTCCTTGGAAATTCATTAAAAAAATCAGCTTTTTAGGAAAACTCTATTTCACATAATAGAAGGTAATATGTGCTCAATTGACATGTCACACTAGTGTATGTACATTGAATTCTAGACACATGTTAGAAAATTTAAGTTTATTTCTAAATTTTCATGCTGGCCATTAATTTAGATGTACCTTACCCTCAGGTTTTTCGTCATTAAATAATCCTCAAAATGGTGAAATGAAATATTGTGAAAATACGAAATTGACATGTTGAAAATCATTATAATTATCATAGGCTACATTCTAAATAATTTCACTACTCATATCACAATATTATATTAGATGATGGAAAATATATAATTTCAAAATTTAAAAACAAATTCATCTTTTGAAAAAAATAAAAATTGTTTTGTCAATGTGGAAATTGACCCTAGGCTACGGTAATGTTTTAATATCAAAAGTAGACTTGTAATTATGTATTTTTATTATCAAAATAATACATTCAACTTTGAAATTGTAGTATAGTAGTTTAATTATACCTAATAAAACTAGGTTGTAATTGTGAGAATTTGAACCCTTCACCTCCATGTCGAAAAGCTTTTAACCATTGCACCAATTTTTTTTACATGATAAAAGTTGTCATCATATTATTATAGACAATTTTTTTCTAACTTGAATAGCCTAGCTATTTAGCTGGGGCACATACTTAATAACATATAACCTACCTAATAACCTAATAGGTACCTATTTAGCATAGCTAAAGTAGGTATCAAGGTACATATTTACTTAGGTAGGCTATTAGTAGCTAGCTAGTAACTAAGTAGGTACTTACTAATAGCTTAATAGGTACCTATTTAACATCTACTATATATGTAAAATAGGTATTAGTAGGTATCTAGTATTAACATTAGTAGGTATTTATTAAGTACATACTTGGTAGGTTTAACCACCTAGCTAAAGTAGGTACCTACCTAGTAGGTAATATGTAACAAGGTGGGTAAGTAACTAATACATAATATTTACCTAAGGTAGGTACATATCTACTACCTAGTTGTTAAGGTAGGTAAATATGTACCAAGGTACATATTCACCTAGGTACCTATTAATAGCTAGGTACATATTGGGGTAGGTACCTAATGCCTAACTAGTACATATTTAAAGTAGGTACATATTAGGTACTCATTACCTAATTAGTAAATATCTAAACTAGGTATGTACTAGGTACCTTACCTAATCTTGTATGTACCTATTACCTAGCTAATGGCCACTAGTAGGTAGATACCTAGCTAGTATGTATTTAACCTATGTACAACCTACTTGGGTACTACTTAAGTTAAATACATACTAGCTAGGTACCCACCTTAGAAACTTACCTTGTGGTCATGTAGTCATAATGTAGTCACAATGTAGTACAAAAATGATTTATGGTATATGACTAATGGACATATGACTACATGACAAAATTAGAACATAGTTGCAAAATGTTCTAGTCATGAAAGACACATTTTGGCATTGTGGGTGGGTCAAGTATGTATTACTGAATACACCTATGCGGAGACATTCTTTTCTAACTAGAAAATTATGTGACTAAAAATATAGAAAAATGCAAAGGAAATGAACTTTGGGTATTTTCAAGTGTTGTTTTTTGGTCCACCTTAACTTGCATTCACCCTTACCTACTCATGGTCACTTGCTTCCAATGTCTTATGTTTGTGTTGATTAGAGTGTTTATTTTTTAATTTTTCTACCAAACATTGATAGGTCATTGCATTGTTGTTAGAACTTCAATTAACTGTTCAACTTTAAGTGATCATTTGAGCCATGGCCATATCCAGAGCCTTCAACATTAAACAATTCCACTTCATATGGTGACAAATAATTTCATTGCATGAATATAAATGAATGTATTTGAAATTTTACGCAATATGTTTAGTTTAGTTTGGTTTGCTTTTAAAATTTTTGCATTGCATTAACAAAAAAAATCTAAAGCAACTAGGTACAAAGGACCATTTTGGAGAAAAAATATTAAAATCACCACGTTATGAGGAAATGTTTCTTTGAAATCACCATACTAAAATAATAGGTACTCAAAGGTCACCAAAACATAGCAAGTTTCTTAACATTTTTTACTTACTGAATTTTTGACATGTAGCCAACTTTGGTTAAGATGTATTGGATAGTTGCTTACCTCAAAAATTGAAGAAAAAGACCTTCAATGCAATGTAAAAAATTAGATCAAAGTTCAATGTTTAAATCTCAAAAAATCAAATGTAATTTGTAATTTTGGCAATTCAAAAAAATCAAATTTGCCATGTTTTTAATTCTAGTAATAATTTTGTAACCATGTGTATGACCACATGACTAAAAATCTTGTTGAAGGTGTCAAACAAAGTTTTTATTTAATATTTAACTTAAATTCAATACTTGTGAGTAAAGGGAAAATGAAATGGAAGGTAGTAACCATAAAAGCTTGTAAATAAACAAGGACAAAATTAATGTACAAATGTTTTTAAAAAAATTCACTATGCTAAAACATGTCTTTTATGATAGGTCTTATTTAACTATAGTCATTTTTCTAGTTGTTTTTAAAGTAGCTTATGCCATTTTCTAGTCACTTATGCCATTGTAGGCGAATAAAACACATTGTAAAAGACACATTTTGGTGTAATGATTTTTGGACTTAAAATATATGTAGTCCTTAGTAGCCAACCCTTAAGCAATAGTTGAGATACATTAGGGAGCCTTTAGTTAACTTAAATACTTTAGGTGGTTGTAAATAAATTACAACATGATTATTTTAAAAAGGGATTACATGTCCTTTTGCCTAAAAATAACTATTTCATATGAATGAATTTTCAACAATTTGTTTTGCAAATTGTTATAATAAATGCTTATAATTCTCCCAATACATGACATTTTTTTGGTTTATCACTTTTGAATAAATATGAATTTTAAAAATTGTGTTGGTTCCTTGTAAATTCAATGTTTTGTCTTTAAAAATGAAACAATTTCAAATCATAACCAAAAATTCATTTTTTACATTTTCATGTTTTCTTGTATAATAAACTATAGCTTTTCTTAACACATCATGTACATTATACCCTATTTATATGTGATAAAAGACTTAAATAAAGATTTAAAATTTTGGATTAATTTTGAAAAGTTTTTTGAATTTTAATTTTTTAAAAAATCCATGATATTTTAAAGTATGAATGTTTTTTGAATGTAATTAATGGATCTTTATTTTCTTAATTTTTTTCCCATCAAAATGTTTTTATTATATGAGTATTTTGGATAGTCCTTGCAAAATTGATTCCTTTTAACACAATAGGTGCTACTATGAAAATTCCTATCCATTGGAACCATATTGCCTTGCAACTAAAGCTCCAAAACAATTAATATACAATTATAATATAACTAGAATATGAAAATATGAGCAATTAATAAATAAAATGCCATGTTAAAAATCAATGAGTTGTATTGGAATTGTAATTTAGTTGCAAATGGGACACCAATATAGTGTAATGTACACATCATACGCATAAACATAGTCAATCATGTTTAACTTTTTAGCAAGTTGCATTTTAGTTGCATGTGGCAACTACATTACAACTCATGTAGATGTAACACCCAATTCACAACTACATTGTAATTAGTGTACAACATTGACACATGATCATGTTATATGCATGCATGTTCATCACCCATTATATTTGACACTTCTAATTAGTTGTCAATTATGATCATTAATATAACTACTTAATTGTGCCCTAGGTTGCCACTACAGAAGTACTATCTTTCCACTATTTTGTGACCATATTTAAATTGCTAAAAAATAAATAACTAAATAAATTCACATTTAATGATTAATATTTAATAATAAGTTCGTTTTAAAATAACTTATTAATTAGTATTACATATTAATTAATATGTAATTAACTTAATTACTATGACCAAATTATTTAGATTAAATAATTAACAATCAATCTAAATTAATCAATTCAGACAATTAATTTGTTAATTGAGTCAAATAATTAATTTATAAATATTTGATTAAATATTTAATTTTCTAAATTGGATTGATTAATAAAAATATTTATTTATCAATTCAAATATTTAGATAGTTAGTTATTTGAGATTCAAATATTTAATATATATTTTGAAGATTCAGATAATAACAACTTGCCATGACTGCCATGGTTTTTAAATGGAAAAACATAAATATTTATTTAATTTTGATTTATTTATTATTCATGGTCCAATGCCATTTTTGGTTCATTGGTTATGATTGCACCAAAGTAGCCTTTAAGTTGGCACAAAGTAAGCCTTATGTAGATCATAGCTAGTTTATAATACCCTTATGGAAACTTATGTAATCATTAGGTGGCCCCTGTGTAGGCTTATGTAGCCTTTGAAAAGCCTTTAAGTAGGACCTATTACCTTTAGTACCCTTAGGTAACCTTATGTAACTGTAGTTAAGTAGCCCTACCTATTATTAATACCTAAGTAGGTAGATAATTAATTAGTCATAGCTAGGCTAGGATAGGTAGTTAAGACACTTGACATTGTGTGACTATCCATAAAATAATTATAAATTTAGTTATGAAGTCAAGTTCCACATAAGTTACATGGGGTCCGCATCATATTCATGGTCATTCATGGTAATGGATGAGAAAATGGATTTTAGTCAAAAGTTTGCGATTGTTGACATGACTTCCAAGCCATTTGGGTCTTTTGTGATTAATTGTTCAATGGGACTTGTCCAAAATGACTAGAGCATTTTGTAGTTGAAAATGTATAATTACAATTAAAATCCAATCATAAATTGAGTTGTTATTTTTCAAATTTCTTTTAGTGTACCAAATTTAAACATTATAGAACCATTTTTTGTTTCCCTTAGAGCTATCGTCAAATCATTTCAAATGACTTGACAATGACATAGTTTTGAACAATAATTGAAATAAAACTTTACATAATAGGAAAATTTGACATTATTCTTGCATGGGTGTTTTTTGTCATTCCATCGCCTTATGAACTAATCTTAATTGCTTTGTCAATCTAACTAACTAACTCATTGTTTTTGGAGGAATCACCTAAATGGCCACATATGTTTCTTATTAATGTGTTCTTGTACCCATATCTTAAATCTAACAACTTAAACATTTCATGCATTACATTCATTGAACATAATTTCTTGTTGATTTTTGTTATGGACCTCACCTTAACCATGTGGCATGTTTCCATTATTAAAGTCGTGAGAAAGTCATTGATTATCCACAACTTGAATAACTCAAAATTAATGGCCATGTTGATCAAGTTAAACATGTACTTTTCACATTCAAGGGTGAAAACATGGTAAAGTAGATGATATTCAATTTTGTCATGCATATAAAAACATGCAAGGAGCACAAAAATGAGTGCAAATATGATGAAATATCATCCATGTTTTCTATTGAGAGTATGATGATTTGCTTGCCAAAAAAAAAGAAGGAAAAACATCAAAAACATATTCATTTAACAAGGGGGGAAAGTTGGATTTGGGGTGTTGTAAACACAAAATACTCAATTCAATGTGTTCATTAAATTAAAATATGAAGATCATTATATTTTTTGATGTTAGGATTAGCTTAAATATATTTTAGTTTTTATTTGTTAGAACTTAGGGTGAAAACACACTACAGTGACCCCTTTTGGGATGTCACATTGTACTATTTTCTAGGGGTGTGCATGTTTGAGTGTATCGCACTTCAAACTTTTGAAAGAATTTCATAATATTTTTACATATTATGTTATAATATAACCTAAGGAAAAAATTTTTAAAAAAAAAATTCATTTCATTTTACAAAGTGGGAGATTGGAGTTTACTTGTAGAAACACATGGAGTGTATGTGTGTATTCAAAAACAAAAATATACTTCAAAAATAATTTTAATGATTTTTATTTTTTTATGAAAGTTGAGAGTATATTGAACCATGTCATTTCATATAGTTTGAATCATGTTTGGATACCATGTGATTAATTTCAAAAAATGATTTTTTTCAACAAATATGCAATAAATGTGTGGTAAATTGAAAATTTGACAAGTAATCATATTCACATGAAAGATGACAAGCATAGTTAGATAGGCCATTTTTTAAATTTCATTAAAATTGATGATTTTATTGACTAATGAAGCCTTGAAATTAGTGTAGTTAAAATGAAATAGTGACCCTATTATACCAATGTATATATTCACATGGATCTTTTAAGATAAATAATTAAATTTATTATTATTTTGAATAAAATATTATATACCATTAGTTTTGTGAAAATAATAATTGTAAGGCCCAAAAATCAAAATTGATACCCAAAATTAAATGTATCATATTTTTGGAACAATTATATTATATGTACTATAATACTAGACCCAAAAGTGCCCCAAAGGGGGTCACCATAGTGTGTTTTCACCCTTTATTTTATTTTTACTTTCCATATAATTCACAATAATTGGGTAAAAACATCAATAATTGACTCACTTTTGATATTAAAAATATTCCACATCTTAAAGTAATTACAATTCCTAAAATTATAATAATTATGAAACTATGTATATTATAATTACCCCCTATGTTTTTAATAAAACATATTTGTATACCACCTTTTAGATATTATTAAACGTGTTTTTGGTCCAAAAACTCATGTGATATTTCAATGTGAAATGAGTTATAAATGATAAACATGACAAAAATCATGGCATTAAGAAAAAAATTGTATTAGAAAAATTTCACTACATTTTATTTTTAAATTTTTCATTTTTTCATGCTTTTTGAATCCATAATTTTCATTCTATCTATGTGGCAAACATAGTGGGGTCCAACCATGCTAATAGGAGCCACATCCATTCCATTAAACCTATGTTTTTTCATTTTAAAAAAAAAGAATAATCTTGAAATCTTTTTAAAACATCATTTAAAATTTTAAAAAAATCTTCAAAGTTTTGTTAATATTAAGGATCATATTAAAAAATTTCCAAAATTATATCATTTAAAAAAATTCAAATTGCAATTTATGGTTTTCTACCATTTAATTACCATTTAAAAACATTGGTTACATAAAATAATGTATTTTCTATCCATTAGATCAATTCAATTTTTTTTGGATATGTGTACCAATGTATTGAAAATAAAATTACATAAAACTAAGTCCATTTGTAGTTTTTTTTTTTATCATTTTACAATTTGAAATATAAAAAATTAAACAGTGGTTATGACTGCTAATGGTACCTATTAATGTGATTGTATCCAATGTCATCATTTTATTAGCAGAAAAATTGTCTTTTGCACACTTGTCTTGTGTTAAAAGAAAAATGTCATATGCAATTATGGTTGGTTGAAAATGACATTTTAATGATAAAATTTTAAGTACACCTTTATATAATAATATAATGCAACATTTTTTTGGGTTATAAATTTAAAAAAATTGATTTATAAATCATAATTAAAAAAATAAATACAAAACATTTTAATTTTAAGAACTCAATCCTTGGGGCAAGTGTTTCTTATATACTAGCCAATTTGGACCCATAACAATCTTATGATAAATTTTGTTGCTATCAATATACTTAAAGATCACAAGTAGACAAGATAATTTTTGTGTTTACTTTATTGTGCTAACACAGACACCTTGAATGCTTTCTAAATTGCATCTAGGTCAAGTAAAGTTCCATTCCACAAGTGGACATCCATGAACCATATGGAATACATATAATTGTCCAAATGTTCCATTTCTTATCACTCATGTTTTCGGAATTTCCATGGAGGAATTTTCATATTTAATGTCAGACTGTTGTTCATTCACCCAAGATGACCTTTACTTAAGACAATAATAACAAACTTAATGCCACAAAGGAGATTTAATCATGGAAACAGATCCTATATGTATGCAGGAAAGAAAGAGGTATGACAGATAGCCCAATCTGCACAACATTACAAGCTACCTTTTAGCTTGGTTGAGCAATAGAAAGAAGCTCAAGGGGCAAGCGGTGAGTCTGCAAAATTAGTTTATTTTCAAACTAGCTACCCATTGGTGTGGCCCTTGTTTAGTTGACCCCAATGGAAAGGCATGATAAATGGGAAAAGGAAAGAACCTGGTTCATGAATCTATGGGGGAAAAACACTATATGTCAACAAGCATTCTCTCCATAGAGCTAAAAACTTAAAACCACAACTGCAGGCATTGAAAGTAAAATAAAAAGTTTAAGGCAGTGCTCATACAAAAGAAGTGTCATGATTTAACGCTGAATTGCCAAAGGCTTGGTAGCCCATAAATTGAGGAAATGTGGTGAGCATGGGCACCTTCCCATGCATGAAGAACAACGATATACTTTATTCAAACGTCTATTCAGTTGACAACACGTGTCTTTCTTTCCAATGCTTTAACACTTTTCTACACCATGTTGTGCTCCCTTCCCAAATGCTTTTTCCACATGAATTTTTTTGCTAAAGTCGTAGGAAGACCATGGATAAAGAAACTTGATTGGGACGGAATACGGACACTTTGCACACGTGCAGACATCTGAGAGGCTGAATCGACCCTATCTTGCCTAATATGATGCACAATCCGTAGTTGGTCTACGTTGTGGGACCAGTTGGTCGACGACAATAGGGGCCGGTAAATAGTAAAAGAAACCTTTTTGCCAATTCTTTATGTTTTTATGTGAAGTGGACCACGTGTGCCGCCCGGATACACCTCCTCGTTCCAGCAAGCCGCTAAACACTGGAACGTAACGTCCTGCGTTGTTCCCTCTCTTAGTTCAGAGGGTATACACGAGGGTGTGTGCGAGGAAGCACTAAAGATCCAAAAGAGGAGGAGGGTCCCAAGGGAGTGTGTGTGTGAGAGGCAACGAGAAAGAGAGAGAGAGAGGTGCAAATGGGGGAGGGTCCCATGTAAGTTTCGAGTCTTTACCACACCCCCACGAAAATGCTTAAATAATTCTATCACGCCATGTGGTCTAGTTGCAACCGTTGGAGTATGCAAAGCTCCGGATCGTTTGTGAGTCACTATTTATAGTCTTGCGCTCGCACTCCTCCCCATCATCCTCATCGTATTCCTGTTTCCTCCCTCTTTCCAAAATTCACAGCAACTCGCATTCCAGAAATTGATGGACCTAGTTCTTATCTCTCATGAGCTATCCACCACCTTTCACAGTCCTACAGTGATTTAGTCAATTGATCTCAGCTAGACATAGATCTTTGATGTAATTTAGCTGGTGATTCGATTGTGCTTCAAGACTAGAATGTTAGTATGGGTAGTTGCCCGTTAGTTGATTTAGCTGTCTTATTGCTTTTGTTCATGTGATTGTCATCGCTCGAATTGGAGATTTGTTTTCGAGGCAGCTGTTTGCTTCGCTCCCTCAATGGCTTCCAGCACCAGGGGAAGGTTGGGTTTTTCCCCAACGTGTTGGATGCCTCTGGGGGAACGGAAGAAACATCTTCTCTCTCTTAAGCGCCTGTTACTGCTTTTCTCATGACGCCAGCTGCATCGACTGTCGCTCATCAGCTGCTTCGTCGACGAATGTCCTGATTTGTAGCCACTAATTCTTGCTCCTGCACTCCAATTTTGAAATCCTTGATTGCCTTATCAACTTCATTAGTGATCTCCTGTTGGATTTGATTTCGTCTTCTTGTTTGGTAGTTTTTGCAACCATGTGGAAGCTCCGCAAGTTATCTGTTTGATAGAACCTGGTTTGACGTTACAATAGTTATGAACAAGGTCTCCACGTTTGGCTTGATTTGTCAATATGTAGGCTTATGAACGAAATGACATAATAACTCTCAGTATTTTCTCCACGAACTTGTCACTCGCATTCCCCAACTCGATAATCCTGATTGAAAATTTCGTTCAAATTTCGTGAGTACCGAGATTTGGAGAGGACATTCTTGGACTGAAGTACTGAGTCAGGCCAGTAGAGGGACATGAGCTGGCACACGGTTGGATAATTTTGTGGTTGGATAATTTGAACCTAAGCCTGTCGAAAAATCATTCTTTATGGATCTTTTTAAAAGGGCATCATGACTGAGCTTTGCCAAGCAATCAGTCATTTCTTCCACTAGGCTCAAGTTCTCTCTATCTTCCTCTCGCAACTGATCCCGTTCTGACGTGCCGTCAGTTATCAAGTTCTGTATTCAAATGTTTCTTAGATGGTGAGTGCATGACCATTTAACGTTCAGTGAATTGTGGGTCATGACTCATGACGCTGTCTATTGTCTCCCAAAGATGCTAACAGAATCTGCGACACCTTATCCGGATGGTGGGGCCTGAGTGGCCCGGGTGCGGGGTTAGTTCTTAACTTCTGGGGTGGGGCAGAGAAGCCTTGCAATCGGAGTCCTACCACACTGCATTTCAATCGGAGTTCCACCAGTGGCGGAAGAGGTCCAAGAAAGACTCCACGTACTCAGGTTCCAACAACGGTCGATACCGCATGGTTTTCGGCAGCGAATGAACCCCGTCCAGTATATTATCCAACTGCTTGATGTTCGCATTCAAGATAGTGAAAGACAACGCCAGCCGTAAATTCATAATTCATTTTCTACCGAGTCTCAGTAGGGAAGTTCGCTTTGGTGCATAATTCGGGGTGTTAAAGTGTCCGATAGATTCTTGATTCAGATTTCTATAATGTTGATGAAACGAACTGGGTGACTAGTTAGTACTCAGGATCGCAAAAGTGCGCCAAAAGCAAAGTTGCATGCAATCCACTGTGAACACAAAATGCTGTGTACTGTTCTGTACTGTTCTATAGCTCTAATAAATTGTTTTTAACTTGCACGCCGAGCAAGTAAAATACAGCGGACTCAGCTGCAATTTGTTGCCAAGAGAGTATGGCACTCGAGAAATCATAATTTCCCGAATTATGCGAAATTACTTCTGAGGAAACAAACACATGTTAGTTTGAATCCCACTCGAAGTAACTTCCAGCATGCACAATCCAGATTTGCAAAGCTTATCTGGATCGTGTACGCACAATATTTCTGAGACATATATCGAGACAGAAATGTAAAAAGATTTCATACATTTCTTTGAAGTAAATTTCTTACATTGTGTTTCTTACATAGAGACAAAAATGTAAAAAAATATATCATAAATTTCTTTACAGTTTGGCTGGGACTGAAAAATCCAGATATTGCAAAGTAGAAAAGCAAGGCAAAGGATGTTGTGTACACGCACTGAGAGCGCAATCCGCACATACCTAGGTATGTTCACACTTTTGTCGTGCCGAAATTGTGGAGAACTGCCTCTAACTATACCAATCAGGGTAAAGCACACAAGAGGTCTGCAATTGGTTCATTAGATTTGACAACACTTAAAGTTTTGTCTTTTTTTCTAGTACTGCTTTTCCTGAAAACCAGGACTACAAAGGAGATAACTGGAAAACCTCCGCAGAAATATCTGGAAAATAGTGGAACCCACAACCCATGGAAACCTGTGAAGCTTTTCTTAAATTTAGGAAGCCAACCAATACACCAGAGTAGAATTGGAAGGTGGACCTAAAGTTCTGGTGACTCTATCGACATCAGTTAAGAGATCACTGGTGAGTGTGGGCGGTAGTTCTACTGCAGTGGTTTTTTGTTCCACAAATTTTGTCATTTTTTCGAAAAAAAAGGGGGAAATTTTTTGGAGAAAATGCGTTTCTTCAAGTGTGAACTTCGACCAATTTTTCTAGATTTTTGGGAAAATTCGCCAATTTTTTTTATACAACAGAATTGAAAGAAAAAACCCTGGTCTATACTGTACAGGGAGGGAAGGTCGGGCAAAAACCAGCCCCATGACCACATCTCCATTAGAAGAGGCCAACAATATTTGAAGTTCAGGTGGACTTGAGCATAAAGTTAATTCTTAACTTCATCTACAACGTGGGGGCCATTGCATTGGTCACAGACTAAACGTGTTATACAGTGTGTATGCGTGTCGAATGGTTTTCCCGCCTTAGGTAGCCAGCAAGTTTTCTTCTAACCTCATTTTTGCAAATATCGGAAAACGCCTTCCAGATATCTTGATCATGGAACCTTATCTAGATAGGTAGAATGAATGGATCGATACAACGTTGAAACCAATGTTACCTAGTGGGTCTTTGATTTTGTTAATAACCACGAGTTACAGCTTCAAAGAACTATGGGCTCTGAGTTGTTGAAAATCTCATAATAGTTCAGAGCAACCTTCTACATTCCGGCTATTTTGAAACTCTCCAAAAACCAGCAGTTTTCATAAAAGAATTGGATGAACTCTTGATTTAAAGAAGGTTGTTTGATATTTTTTTACTCTTCTGAAAATTCCACTTGTATACCAGAACCAGTGCTTTGATTTGTGGAGAACCACCCTAAGAACCAGAGTGTGTTTGGTGCCATTTCAAGTAGCCACCAAACACTATTTAATAAATATGACCTTTATATTTGAAATTAAAGGGGGAGGCGGTCCTCAACTCTTGTACACATATCAATGGTGCTTCTCCAATTTTTTGAGACATCAATATTTGTTCACTTATATTAGTGCTTTGTTATTACTGTTAGAGATAATAAGCCATCAACTCCCTCCGGCCCACCCGGGAGCCTTGCACTCAAGCTAGAATTGATCAGGCCTTTAGGGCGGAATGGTGTCATCTGGACATTTGTGGGGAGGACTCTGCCACCATCAGGTGGCACTTCCTGCCCCCTTTGTACTTCCTGAATTCTATTTAATGATTTGATGGGGCTTTTGCTCCCACACCCCCCCCCCCCCCCTCCCGGGTTTTCCCCCCTCCCCCCTTTTTAAAAAATAAAAATCTCCCCAACTTTCTCCCTATAATAAAATTTATTTTATTTTTTAAAAA
>Ga0116229_10002568_pt1 | contig 29446 bp, 21 predicted proteins | sample S1TSphgellanicum_3_FD_87313 | JGI IMG/M metagenome (GOLD analysis project Ga0116229, IMG submission 87313) | Host-associated microbial communities from peat moss isolated from Minnesota, USA - S1T2_Fc - Sphagnum magellanicum MG | ecosystem: Host-associated > Plants > Peat moss > Unclassified...
ATATATAATACCTTTTTGGATTCAGTAAACCTTGAAAATGCTTTTTAAACCAATAGATTAATGGTTCAGATCCAGTTACAGTCTTGCGTAGCAAATGCCAATATATAACTACCACATGTATTTCTTTATATTTAGAATTAAGAAGAAGAGCTTTCTTTTTACTCATCTAGAGAGCTTAAATTTTTCATCTAATCCAACGCCCTATTAACGCAGACAAACAAATAATTCACCCACATTCATTCATAAAATATATACCGTCAGCTCTTGAATTATAGTAGAAATACTTTTTGTTATTCTCTAAAAATAAGCTTTCAAAGGGTGTTATTACCCAAAAAATACAAAATATAAATATTTATTTTGAGAGTTATTATATAAAGAATATATATATATATATATATTATATATATATATATATATATATATATATAGATATATATATATATATATAATTTTCGTGTATACATTAAAATACACCGTTATGTCATTATAGAATACCTTTAAAGCATTTTCCTTTATAAAGTAGTTTTAGATGTAACTAATTTGGTGACTATTGCAACTAATGGGACATATTAACCTATTAATGAATGAAAATAAATGTAAATTTGATGTAACCAATAGGATGAAATTTTCTAATAGTTGCATCATAGTTGTGAAAATGACCAAAATAGTTGAAAATTGATCTTGTAGTTGCAAATATTCCCAAATGTAGTCGCAAATGACTACAAGTCACATGTAGTTGTAATGGAATGGTTACATTTTGGCCAATTTCTACTAGTGATTGTTGCGTCCAAAGACACAATCAATTAGGCCCATTTTACACTAGGAATTAGGGTTAATGTTCAACCCAAATCCAACATTTCTATTGTTGTAAAAGTTGAATTCAACCCCAAAGGCCTTGCATCAAGAGTCGAGACTAAAAAAGAAAATAATTTTTTTATATAACCCAAGTGCTAATAAATGCCAATAGTTATGGCCTTGTACTGACCCCCAAGGTTGAAAAAAATATATCAAAAAATTTGGGTGGCCAATTTGCAATCCTTAGGGAAAATGTCCTAGCATTTATTAAATTTTTAACATCAATGTTCTAGCATTTATTAGTAATTTTAAGCCAATTTGAACCCCCAAAATGCTAAAAGTTAGCCCCAGTTTTTTTAGCCCTAACTCCAAGTGTAAAGCATGCCTTAGACTACATGACATAAATAGAGGAAATTAATTCATTCACGTGTGACATCTAACATATTATTATAACTAAAGAACAAAAACAATTAATGACATTCTTGAAGAATCAGCATTCCAAGAATCAATATGTAATAATAGCCTTTCAAGAATAAAGACAATAACTACATTTCAAGAATCAATACAATAAATACAATTCAAGAATTGAAACATTACTTATAATCAAATAATCAAATTTTCTAAAGATTGCTTATTATTTGGCATGTGAGAAATCCCCAAGAATTTGAAAATGGGCAAGGAAATTTTTTAGGTTATGAAGCGTTGCTAAACTTTTATGAGGGGAATGAAACTTAATTAAAGGGGAAATGATGATTGCCAACAATAATATCTTTTCACCTTCAATTTGAAAATAATGTGACACTAAGATGCAACATTTAAATGACATCCTATTGTCATTAAAATGATATTATAGCATATTTTTGAATAACATGGTTGAATAACGATTATGAGAAATTTTATTATATAAGTTCATTAAATATTCCTAAACTTGGATGAATGAAATAACCATATATTTGAAATAGTGGCTAAATTAATTGAATATTTCAATGGAGAATCTATAGACATATTTCAATTTTCCTAATCACATGTTGGAAAAAAAAGATATTGTCTTAACTTCATTTTCTAAACCATATAAATTAATGAAGTATAATTATATTTTTCAATACTAAAATTTGTAATTTAAAATCCCTTTGTGTTGACTATATTACAACAATACGTCGAGAGTAGAGTCATAATAGTTTTCCAAAAAACAATTATCATCAATTTTAGGGCAAATGGAGATATATATTGTTGAATGTTGATTGAAAACACCAAACATCCAACGATGCCTATATAAAATTGTGTGGGATTTATAGGATGGTAAGGTTTCCTAAAATACAAAATTCCACCATCACATTGTATGATTGCAAAAATGGTTTTAATGTTGTTAATGCAACACACTCCAAAAAGAAAGGCGGAAGGAAAATAAATGAGGAGGAGAAAGAAGCATGAAAGCAATTGGACTAACCATAAATAGAGATGCATATCAGTGGCAACACATGAAATCGTAAGGAGCAAATTGGCAAATAAGGAGAGGAACAAGGAAGAAAACAAAGCAACAACAGAGGAGGAGGAGGTCAAGACTTCAAACCTTTAAAAAAGATAGATAGTTGTAGGAGGATCACAATTGCACTACACAAAAAACAACACAAAGGGAAACGAGGAGATGGAGACCATTCGGGAAACTAAGGTATTATTTTGATTGAAACCAACTTAATTTTTTCTAACCCAAATTTCTTTGAAACAAAATGAAGAGCTTAGTTGAAACACAAGTATAGAAATTGGTATAGAGGTTGTGATGCAAGAAAGTCTAGGGAGGTTGAAAGAGAGTGGATCATGCATTTCATGACCTTCAATCTCTTATGTTGTCATTGTGTAGGGAAATACCAATGAGCAAATGGAGGACGTTAGTGGCACTAACAATTAGCAAAACAAAGGAGGAAAGGTATGTATGCATAATCATGTTTGTTTCATTTTTTACAGTAACCTTTCAGCATGTTCATCATAGGAAGGTTGAGTGAAATGTTGAAGATATATGCATGCCTATAATGTTAGGTTCAAGGCATCTTGATGCTCATCGAAGTTGTATTTTTCAATTGCAAATGATTGCAAGGAAAGAAAAGCTTAACAAAGGTGTATTAAGAAACATAGTTGTCAATAAACAAGTGAGTCAATTTGTTGTATGTAAAACCTTTTGATTCAAAGTCCTTGATTATTTGGAGGAACAATTTCAATGTTTGTTAGCAACAACCATACCTTTGATATTAAAGAATGATTTTTAGAATTGATATCTATATAGATCAGTTTGAGCACAATTTTATGGCTTGTGTTGATCACTTCTTTGTAAAAATGATTTGCAAACCCAACTTTGATGTAAAAGAAGGATCTATGAGATCCTTTTCAATTGTGGCTTCAATATGAAGGTTCAAATTCTATAAGGTGTACCAAAAAACTTGTCACAATGTCATCTTTTGGTACTCCTTTTCCATATTCTTTACTAGTCCTCTTTCATGATGTAGATGGACACAAAATGTGATATTAATTTTTAAAAAATATGATGGTCTAACATATCATACTTCAAAACATAAATTTAAAAATTTTAGTAATGTGTATAGGAATAAAAATATAATGCAAAATTAAAGATTATGTCAAGGACTGCTTCTACTTTGTCCTACTTGGTATTATTTAAAGAAATTGGACCGACAAATAAATGATTTATAACAACAATTTGAACTATGGTCAACAATGACCATAACTCCAATATCTAAAACCAATTTTGGCACTGGTCAACTATATTAAGAACCGATGATATGTTAGATCTTTCTACAATCCCTCTTTTAGAAGGACTATAAGATTGATTTGCATTATAGTCTACAACAACCATAACACCGATTTATGAAAGAGATGTAAGCTTTGGTACGGTCATTTCCCATGATATTTTGGAAGAGGGAGAACAATCATTGTGTTTGCTCTATGAGAGCAATGTATTAGATCGATATGGGCTATAGTTGACAACTATAACCTCAATCTATATGCCACAAATTTTAAATCAAGCTTTTGGTAGGATGTCACCAAGCACAACTTGTATGTTTGGTAATGGTCAGCACTAACCTTAGGTTCAATCTATGAGTAAATATTTGTAGCAATGTCCAATCTCAACAATAGTTGGCACCAACCATAACTTTGTTATTATGAATAGTTCTCATTTGGTTAGAATTGGGTGTTTCATTGTGTTTTTTGATGGATGTCATAGATTTTTCCTTATAAGGGTCATTATCTTCACTATAATCAACACCGACCATAACTAATTTCTTTTGGAAGTGGTATATGAATGTTTTTCATGAAGCTTGCATGAAAGCTTTCTCTAGCTATGGTTTGTGTTGACCATAGCCAATTTCTTGTCCATGAATGCTTATCATCAAGCTTGCCTAAAGGTTGTTTTTTATTATGGTCGGCACCAACCATAAAAAATTTCTTGCGAAGGTAGTTTGTGAACATTTATATTCATGCATGCCTAAATGTTCTTTTTGGCTATGGTTGACATCAACCATAACAACTAAATGGATTTCTATAATTTCATAACAACTCTTCATTGATATCTTAGTGATGTATTTGTTGCAATTGGTAACACCTATAAAACATATGCTATTGGACCACAATGAACTCTTTGTCTCTATTTCAATTTTTCATCCTGGTCGATTGGTAATGGCTTGTAGTTGACTCTCTAAGAATGAAAATCAATCTACTAGTTTTCCATAAATTTTTTTTTCAAGTATTCTTCAAGCCCTTCAAAACTTCTTTCTTGGTTTTTTTTTGAAAAATAAAGTTCATTGTAATGGATTGTAGGGAATTGGAAAGCTTGTTGGGAAGAGAAATAAGTTCAATACCATAGAGGTGTTGGACAAATTCGAAATCCATTCGAAGAGCAAGGCCACAATGAACATCCCACTTTGTCAAATGGTTGTTATGCCCATCATTTGCCCAACTTTGAAAATCGATGTGATGAAGATGGAACAAGCTTTCCAAATGGGTTACATGGAAGGTGAATGGGCTTTCTATGTATCACCACAAAATTGGCAAGGAGAGACTAAATCTATGGCCAACTTTGCAAACCCCCAGAGTTTGCTTTGGAAGCAAAAAAAATGAAGAATTTGAAACATTTTTGAAGGTTGATGCCAACTTGTCATCTTTGTTTGGAAAGATGTTCCATGTTTGAGATGGCAACCATGGGCTTCAAGTGTGGTCGCCATACATAAACCCAGTTCACCTTAATGATGTGGACTAGCATGTTTATGTAGATAAATGTGTTAGACACAACTTGTGGACTAGTTGAACTCTTGATGGCAATGATGGATCTCAATAAACATGTCAAGATCAAACCCATGCATGTTTTGTCTTTGATTATATATCTCTAACACATGGTTTACATGTGCTTCCATTCATAGGTATGTTGAGTTTGACCATGTTAAGCCATCCCTTGCACATGATTTTTTTCACATTCAATCCATAGGGATGATACCATTGCATCAATTTAAGGATGCCATCCACGAGGAACAATACAAAAAATGCAAGAACAAAATAAAGAAGACATGGTATAACCTTACACAAAAGGTTTTTTTATATTATATGTACAAGATACGAATTTCCATTCAAACATTTCACCCATTGAAAATTTTCCACATTTTGTTTGGAATTAAGGTTTGATGTTTGTGGAATTGAATTTTGCAACAAGAACTATCATTGAATGTCAACACCATGCATAGGATTTCCGATGTTGAAGTGCAAGACCCAAAACTTCATGATCCAAAAGTCTTGGAGATGTCATGCACCCATATGCAAGGGTCATAGGGTTAGTAGTAACTACTTAGTCAAAACAACAATGAACAAAGTTAGCTCAAGTTGTAACTTAATGAAAAAATATTTCTTTTTCATCAACCATCCACTCCTAATGGTGCATTGAAGGTTGTTGGTTCACTTTGGCCCATACAAATATAACCCCTTGATTACTCTGTTAAAGGAAGTTCACACATGTAATGGCCCCATCAACTCGTCAATGGAACTTCACCTTTTTGAAGGGCCCCATAAACAAGATGGAAATATTTGCACAATGGTTTACACTTACAATAATGTTGTGTAGTTATTTGATTTATTTTAATAACTTTTGGTTTTAATTTTTTGAAAGTTCAAAAATCAAAGACCTTTGGTTTTGTTTTTTGAAAAATTAAGAATTGAAGAACTTTTTTGGTTTTGTTTTTTTTCAAATTTTAGACGTGAAGGTTTCTTATAAGGCCAATTATCTTTTTATGAAAACTAGGATGGTTATATACAATGGTTGTTTCATTTATGAACTAGGCATGTCTTTTATGGTGCTACATATTTTAAAGCTTTTTATGTGGAAATGCAGAATGCTTTTAAAAAATATCAATGTTAGGTACAATTTTGTACCTTAGCAAGTTGTTGGTGATTGTGAAGAATGTAAATATATTGGTTTTAAAAAGGTGAGAAATTTATTCTATTCTAGCTACTTTCTCATAGGAGGAACACATTTTCAAGGTGGCTATAAGCAATGTCATGCAATCACACAAGGAATTGCCACGTTGATAACTCTCAATTCTTGCAACTCTTTTTGTAATCTTTTTTTTTGGTCAAGGTTTCACAACATCTTTTGAACATTGATTGACAATTTACTTTAGTGTGCTTCAACTTTTTCTTGCATTCATGAAGCAAACCAAGTTTTAAGAATGACATTGAACTAAATAAAATATTTCACATCCATGGGATCTTTGGCCCAAATTAGGTTGATTAAAATGAGTTGTAATTTGAAAGGGGAATCTTCATTCATTAATCATAATCTAACATGCAATTGCACATGTTATGCAACATTACAAGATTTAACAAAACTAAAAATGTTTAGCAAAATGAAATACACTTATAAAATGTAGATTACAAAAAAATACCTTGTTGTATATTATTTTGTCCAACCATACTTCCACTTGATAAGGTTGCAAGTTTAGTTATTTCACCGAGGCCTTTTTTTTCCTACAAAGGGAGCTGCACATGTATAATAGGTAACTAATAGGAGAAATGATATAGAATTAACACACTTCTATGAGCAGGACCTAGAAAAAAACCTTCACAATAAGAGATTAATAACTAAGTAATGAAAGTAAAGATGCCTAGATATTTGTCATATTAGGTTGAAAGTGCTATGATATTTGAATTTTTTTTTTCAAAAAACTTATTGTTCTTTGGAGATACAAAGCTTCTTCTTGATGATTCTTCCATCTTCATCATTGTTACAACCTCTCAAGTTGAATTTTCTAAATTTGTGCATTTTCTTTTTTTAATTTGATGCATCTTTTCATTGCATTTTTTCAAGAATGTTACAAGCTCCAATGCCATAACAAAGTACATTGCCACTTTGTTAAATTTGGGGCAAGATTCATTACTACATGAATGAAAGAAAAGGTGCCTAGATTTTATTATTTTAAACGGAGGTCAAGAAACCCCACGTCTTTTGAGTTGTGGTTCTTTAATTGTTGAAGTTCTTTGCACTCTTGAACCTTGGGGGTTCCTTGTGGCCACAATTGTTTAAAACTTCCACTCCATTAATTAAATAGGTATATAATTAGGTTGATAACTAGTGGGGGTTTGTAACATTTCTTCATAACTACCCAACAATGGTGTACAAGGGGAATGATCATTCGCACTCCTAGCATGGTCAAAACCAATTGTCTAGAACATGCCCAACAATTGCATTATAAACATGGCTTTGGAATTTGTTGCCTGTTGGGTCTAGTCAGATAATGTGATTATTATAGTGAAACAAATTTCCCATTCAATAGCTTATATCAAAGCCCTATATGATTGAATTTGGTTCATCACTCACCCCATGATCCCATTTCCTCCAATTTCACACATAAAGAGGGTTTGCATAGAGAGTTTTGCACATATAACTTCATACATAAGGAGGTTTGCACAAAAGGGGAAAAAAAAAGCATAGCACAAAAAGAACACACATTTTTTATTATGCTTTCATGATTTTCACCATTCATGGCATAATTTTAGACAACATGAAATGAAGGAGACAAAATGAAGTTTGTTAATTAGTGATGAAGTCATACTTGCCCATGACCATTGACCAAAGTTGACATTTGCACCCCAAAAACAATGCACTTAAGAACTCCAAAATTCAAAAGACCATACTATTAAAATGACAAGTTGGTAGGGGAAAGCTTATGTAAATCTCCTCACCTAATTTGTTTTTGTGTCCTAGTGTTGAATCCAAAGTTGATTTGTGCATAGGAAATACTTGACTAATAGAAGTAAATGTTAAATTTTTACAATTGAGGAGTAGGACTTGTGTTTGCACCAACATTGTTTGTTCCAAATATGAAATTTGCACTAGTAGTTAGGCAACATTGAAGTTTTGCAAACTCCTACTATCAATGTATTTTTTAGAACTTCCAAATATTAGGGTTTAGTTGTTAAAAATAGATGGCATTCAAATGTACAATTTTTCCTTCATTATTTTTAGAATGGAGACTCCACTCTCAATTATCAACCTTATTGTTACAATAGGGACGAGAACCAAACAAAAACAAGGTTCCAAAATGTTTTATTGCAATGACAAAAATCACTCATCCAAAAGCTCAAGGTGCGCTTGAATGTGAAGTATCAAAGCATAAATGAAAGATTACAACAACGAGTTGCAACAATAGCACTTCAATTATTTTGCCACTCGACAACCATTTTTTCTCCCAGAATATGTTACACGAAAAACAAAATAATATTTTTTTCCTTCAACCCGACCAAGTTGGTATCAAGAACACTTCGACAATTATGCACAACAACATTGAACATTCGTGTATTTAAGTTTCAAGTTCCACATCTCACCTCATATCCCCTCCTTACATTTTGTCATATTTCTAATTTGCAAACCTAAGATTCTTGTCTTTTTCTCTTCAATGTCATATGTGTTTTCTATTAGTGATGATGCACCTTGAGCATTGCATTCAGCTCACCAGTTTTCTTAATGAAGATCTTTGACAAGTAGGGGGCACAAAACCATTGTAGGCATGAATTGGACAATTCGACCTGCTTAAACACAATTGCAAGGAATTTGCAAAAGACTAATAGTCCTCCAAAAACATTTATTTGTGTTCTTTTTTGGATTTTGTAGCAATCTCATGCTCAAATCACTAATATTAGTAAGCAATACAAACATATTGTCATTATGTTCAATTTTGTGTCATATATTGCAAAGGATTAAGGTTTAGAGTTGAAGGTTCCACATTATTGCATTTGTCTTGTGTATAATTTCATCCTACTATAGTCTATAAACTTTACAGACAATCATCATTTAGGATAACTGGGTGTGGCATGAATGTTACCAATTTGTAATTACATTGGATTTCATAATAATCCAAATAATATTCAAAGCTAAATGATTGATTGGTTTTTGGAATTAGGATGTCATCTAAAAGTTGGGCCAACAACCCAAAGGATTAGATTGGACAGCTCCAACTCCATGAAGCTACAATTCATATTTGCAAGGTATGAATTCAAAAAGCCTATTTCTTGAAGGTCCAATAAACACTACATGCTTCATAATCCTCAAAATTGCAAAACAACTTTGAACAAGTTTTTCATCTTGCATTCAAAAATGTTAGAGTGCTTACATTGGAGTATGGGCTTTTGCTATTCATCACCATACCTAATTGCTCTTATATTTTCAAGTTATTGGAGACATTATATTCTTGATCATTTTTTGGATTCAACTACGAGTTTTACAAGGTTGTATATAATATCATGAAACATGATTCATCAAATATAAGGAAAGATTCACAATTGATAACATTCTACTGACAACAATAACATGATTATATTTATTGTAGATATTCCACATATCATCAAAGATATGAAAATTCACAATTGATACCTCTTTGTTAACATAAAATTATATTTATAATGGATACTCCACATATGATTTTACGAGGTCAGTTTGATAACATCCTTGATTTAACATGCATTATCACAAAATTAAGGCATGTTCCAAAGTTGAAATATGATACATTTTTCAATTTTTTCTTTTTATTTTATTTTTCAAAAAACATTTTTTCGAAAATATTTTCCAATGCATTGCACGTCATGTAGAGAAATGGAAAAATGCTTGGCAACCGCCAAACAGTAGACTCTGATTTCAAAAGTTTGGTCAGGTTGGAAATGACCATTGAATTAGAGTTTGGTACAAACCTTAAATAAATTAGATTTCCCAACCATTAAGTCAGACTAACAAATGACCTTTTTAGTCTAACCAACTTTTGAAAGTAAAGTTTGCTACAGACCATATTATAACATAGGACTTCAACAAATCAATGACCTAACACTGGAAAATTTGATAAATAACATAGATTGGGTGCAAGATGAACTTACAAGACCAAAGCATCGTGTAATATTTAATCCAAGCAATTTCATCTTGTATGTCCATTCAAACCCAAATTATGCAAATTAGTACACCACAACCTCATTACAATATGCAAAGACCCACACCAAATTACATTGGTCTTGTAAATAAATAAGCTTGAACCATGGGGGAAAAAAAAGATTTGAAGATTCAACTTGTATAGTATATATTTGTTTTTATCAGGCACTAACTATGGCCAACTATCCAAGTTCTAGGTGTCCAATCTATGTCCTTAAAATTAAACAACCTATGTTTAGATGATATTGAAAATAAGATTTTTTTCCATTTCCAATTTCAAATTATGATGCTATGTATCAATTCACAAATTAAGACAATTGAGCAAAAGCACACTAAGGTGTCACAATTTTGGCATATTAAAATCCCTTTTCAAAGTCCTTTTCTAGTGTAGTTGAAAATTGGCTTAAAATATGAATATTTAGATGATATTGAAAATAAGATTTTTTTCCATTTCCAATTTCAAATTATGATGCTATAAGACATATAAAAAGTATCTGAAAAAAATTTATTTTCAAATACTTTAATTTTTAAAAAAAATAATTACAATTTTTTGAATTTTAAAAATCTATAACATAATAAATTAAAATCGCATTCCATTCATTCAATGGATATTTAGTTTCTTAAACATAATTCATACAATGTCCCAAAGTTTCAAACACATAAGATTAACACATTGTAAAATAAAATTCCGTATCCATGAGTTTTGCAAGTGTGACAAAAAATGTGGGCAAAATTCAAAAGTCCATTACTTATTGGCTATCCATGATTTTGATTTGATTTTTTCAATTTTGAAAGGTTGATTATGATAGCTTTAGATAAGTGAGTCCTTTTTTAAAAATTATTTCAATGGATCTCATTTTATTTATTTTCTTATACCTAAGGAATATGGGAAAAACTAACATTGTGATGTCCATATAAGGTCACTATAGTGTGTAAACACCCAAATGCATTTAATCTAACTCTCAAGAATACATTAACTTTCAACCATTTTGAACAGGTAGAACTTTAATAATTAACCAAAGACTCCATAGTAGATTATTGAGATCTTGAATATGTCCATTAAAAAATGGACTCAAATTGAAAACATGAATATGTCCATATAAGAAATTAAAATTGAGTACTTAAATATGTAAATTGAAAAAAAAAAACTACATACTTGATCATTCATCTTCTAACAAAAACTTTTAATCAGATTCAGTTTTAGAATCATTATTGAGATGACATTCTTGAGCTGCCAATATGTGTTTGATCCCTTCACATGAAGCACTTGGTAGATTATAAACAATGATTCCTCTTTTCTATTTGTGTGCAACTTGCACCATTGCAAACTTTGAGGCACAAACAAAGTGGGAATAAATATATGCAAGACCTTTACCTACATCCATCACAAATGAAGTTTCTTTCCTCCCTAATTGATTATAATTACGACCTTCAATTACTTCATCTCCTTTCTTAATAATGAAGTTATAATCATATGTCAATGGTTGGTCCCCTTCGTACATGTACAAATGTTTGACACACTTGAGAACCCCAAACAATGAATCTTCCTCATTCTCAAACTCTGCACACATAACAAAGTTATCCCCAACTTGCAATTCAAATGCAAGCTGGTTGTTGTCTGGAGCTACCTCCCAATTTGTGTTATCATCATTAACTTCTACCAACATATCAGTAGTGGAACATGGTTACCAATTGCCAAGGCTTTACCTGAGCCTAATTAGGACATATTCTAGCCACATCATCCACACAATGGATGCATGAATAATTGTAGTCTTAAGTTTCAAGTAGGACGTTGTTAGAATGGCTCACAAAATGAACATAATGCATGCTACATTATCTAGAAACTATTTTGCAACTATATAAACATTGCCTATCCACTTCACCCACTTGGATTTCAATAAAGTTTTTGGCAACTTCTAGTCTTGCCCTCGGCTATGAGCATGGGCAACGTTCATGGCAATTCGCAGATTCTTGGTAACATCATAAGCATTGTGCATTTTTACACCATTGGACTACAATTGCTTAGTCTTGATGCATTACTTGAGGCAAGCCTAGCAGCATCATGGGTTCCCTTCCCATGACTAGTGCCCCAATAGTGCCAATCAAACATGCACCCATGTGGAAGTTTAAAACAAACAATAAGAGAAGGGTGTCTTGTAATATAAAACCATGAGCAAGATCACTTGAATTGGGCAGCATATCCATCACTTTAGATGATGTGGTGCTTGGGATATATCTTTTGTGCACAAAGATGGGCCCAATGGAGGTTCAAGCATTTCTATATAAATAGACTATCATGTTTACGATCATCACTAATATAGTGAAAATATTCAATCCACAAGCGTTGGCTATGTTCATCTCGAGGGTCATAAATAGGGTTTATAATATACATAATATGGATTAAGACTGTGAGTTGAAAATTAAATCAATGTTCTTCCTACATTTCATTTTGGCCTTTGAATGAATAGTCTAGGAATCAACCTATATGCAAGACTATGTTATCCAATACTTCTAATAACCTATAATATAGTCCAGGAATCAACCTACATCCAGGACTATGCTACCTAGGATTTTTAAAAACCTACATTATAGTCCAAGAATCAACCCAATTATGCAAGACTAAGTCATCATGAAACCAATGCAAAACATCTATTTACCTAGGAGTGTTGAAATAATCCAAGATCAAACCCAATGCAAGATTACATTTGCCATCATCATATGTGTAAGACTCTAAAAGAAAATACATGACTTATCAAGTCCCACACATTTATAGTGCATGACTCAATTCACGTGGTCTTGATTTTTTCCACAATGCACTTGATAAAACCTTTAAGGATAGAAGTTAATGAATTGACTATATGAGCATTCACACATCATACCAATGCTTTAGTTCTAAACTACTTGTCACATGAATGTACATTAATTTAATGAATAGGAACGAATCAAAGAATTTACCTCATTTTCTTGCATATAATGTTTTGCATGCATTTCAATTAGATTTCTTACAATGAAGTTTGTTGTTGCAACCCTAGCCTTGGGCTCGTGACCAAGGTAAGGGCTTGCAAAGGTGTGGGCCAAAAGTTCAATGAATTTTGGTCTAAAAAGGTTTTGACCATTTCATTCTCTAATTATGTTAATTCATGGGTAGATTGGTAGAAATGAAATTTCAATTCGTGTAAAATATTTCATACTACTATAACAACCTATTTGCATTTCACCTGCCTATGTTCACTATTTATATTTTAAGTCTCAACAAATTTAACACTACAATTCATTCCAACATCTATGGTTATTGTTGCAACCTTAGCCTTGGGCTCGCAACCAAAACAAAGGCTTGCAAAGGTGTGGGCCAAGAGTGAGCCCGGGAGTCACATTTCATGCTCCTGAGAGTGCAAGATAGTGTGAGGGAATGAACCTCCACATTCCCAAATGAGCTCCCACTTTGGGAGTTAGAGTCCTAATGGATTTTTGAATTTTCAGAGGGCGATTGAAAAAGTCAAAACTCATTGGATTGAAAATTTTCTTATATCATTGGAAAGCTCTTGAAATTTAGATGTCCAAAATGGGTTCGCATGACCCATTTGAATACATAAAACACAAGTTATGCTTAAAAAAAGGGTCGGAAGTCCAATTACCAATTTGACTCACAACCACTAAAAGTCGGGAATCTCCCCGATTTCCTTGTGTGTAGGTGACATGACACATATCGTTGAAAATATGTAGATGAGGGCTACAATTTTGCTTTAGACCTCACCTTAATCGGAAGTCTGCACACAAAGTTATGGGCTTCCAAAGTCACGAGAGTCCCAATTTCAGGAATTTCGGGACTCCCATTTGGGAGTCCCGGGACAAAATGACATTTGGGTGCTGGCTCTGTGGCCAAACACAAAGAATACTATAAGGGGGAAGGTGGTGGCTTGCCCCAAGTTCGGGTCGTGGTGAGTCTTATGAGTTTGTGTTTACACGTGGCTCGTCCGTGCACCAAAAGTGCTTCAATTATGCACTAACCAACTTGTTGTTTGGTTTGTGCAGGTCCATATGAGTAATTGAATTACTTGTCATTCTTCTTAGTCCCCATCCCAGAACTCTAGCATGCCCCTCTACCCCCAAAGTGTTGTGAGCCAAGGAATGTGCCCCAACCCCTTATCCTTCTGCGGTTTTCACATTTAAACTCGTAATTGAGTCTATCAAGGAGTTTTGAGGGTGCATCATTTGTAATAACCTTTTTTTTTTGGGTGACAACCTTGTTTCATCTATTCACCATTCTAAAACAATAACAACAATTTTCTCTAGGAGAGCATCTCTCCTAAATTTTTTTGTCACTTTTAGCCCATTTTTCTCCAACTATTTTGATTTCTAAAAGTTTCATGCAATGCACTATTCTCCTTAGAGATCTTTTATTGAAACACACGCATCTTCCAATTGTTTTTACATTCTTGCTATCACATGTTGATACCATTGCAATTTCTACAAAATATTGGTTTTTCCCATTGCCATACTTTAAATCACTCCAAGTAAAAGCTAAACTACTACAAATTGTAGCACATTCTTGCAATGTTTTGTGATTGACCACAAAATTCAACATCACACCATTTAAGAATGGCTCACATACCAGTTTTTCAAACACCTTCTTTTGGAATCTTTTACCCTTATAACTTGTAGATACATGTAACATGTGGCTCATCTTTTGTGCATATATTACAGTAGCTCGGTTAATGTTGGGATCATCTTGCTCAAGGGCCTCCCATACTTGTTCTTATAATGCTTCTTCTCTCTCCTTTAACCTCAATCCGTTGTTCCTTCATATAATGGCATGATGAACTTTCTCCATAGCCTCATGAACAAGTTTAATCCCCGTTCTTTCTTTGTCTCGATGTTCATTATGTGCATTGGCCATTTCCACAACAGTGTTAATGGACCTCCAATACCTAACCAAAATTAACTGCACCATACTCAATGTCTTAAGAGCTTTGAATATTTATATATTGTAAGGATAGTTCTTATAAAATATGTGTTGTTAGGATTCTCAAACTCACACTAAGCTAGAAAAATAAGACCTCTATTAGCTTTAAACTTGTGGACATGTTGTATTATAGACTTCCATATATTATATACATTGCTACAAGACTTGTTTTGCAATAGGGTTAAAATGAGTTATTATGGCTATTGAGAGATTAGTCCAATAATTTCAAAATAAACTTGATCCAAACCATTGCAAATAAATGAACAAACAAAAAAACTAGTTGAAAACTCACTGTTACAATTAGAAACCTCTAGACCAGGTATTGTCATGCCAATGTAAATAATTGCCATCCATTTGCCATTATTTGGCCATTCAATACACATCTTGAATAGATATGACTGCCATTTAATCACATGTACAATCATCCTATTTGATCAATTACATCAATAAAAAACCCTAACCTACTCAACATACATTTTATCCCATGTGTATGTCACATGGATGTAGTTTAATTCCAACATATTTAAGTAAACATATCTAACCTTTTGATTTGCTAGACCTTTCATGTTTCAAAATCTAGTATACTCTTGTTAACATGTAATGCAACTTTATTGGCTTAGCTCAACTTCCACTTTCTCTCCCTTCTTTCACATTATCTCCTATTGCATCAAATGTGTTCCTTTATACAATACCATCCTACTATCTTTTACATTGAACAATATCATCAATTAGTTGAAAATAAAACAACAACAAAAATGTGGGTCATAGGCCTCACCTCTTCAACAACTCTTACTATAAACTTTCTTTTAATTCTTCCATCCTCTATGATACCTTGTTCTTTCTCATCAAACACCTCTTCTTCGGTGCAACTCTTGCCATCACCTCCTTCTTCATCAAAATAATTTGTCATATAATGGTCAAACCCTCTTGGCCTTGATAATTTATTGTCTCCTGGAACTACAAAACAACTAATGGTTATTCAAGAATTTCATTCCCTTCTAGTCTGTTTAACACCACTTTTAGACACCATAAACAAATCCTCCTCTATCTACTGAACTCCTTGTGTGGGGATTTTACCTATTCACATACTATAGATCAAGAAATTCTTCATCTAGTTCATCTTGCATCTCCAAAACAAGATAAGTTCCAATGAGACATTCTAACAATCTCTCTTTATCGACACTTTTAGCCTCGTATAGCCTCAAGTTCTACCAACTTTAAGTCCTTCTACTCCATCAATTCAATGCCCTTCCATTAAACCACCAAAGAAACATTCCCATCTCCTACTCACTTTTGCCATATTAATCTTAATAGGTATAGCATCTTGTTGAAAGCCATTTGCTATTTTTTAACAACACTTGCATGTTTCCATTTACCCCTTTATCTCCTCATGAGCCTTGGAATTAGTCCCTTCCTATCTTGAGCTATTACTACACATGAAATTCAACCCTTTCCTCATTTTAGCAATAGTTAAACCCAAGCTCTTCACACATAGACACAGACACAAACACACAATCTTTTGGTCACATCTCTATGTTTTTGTTTCAATGTCAACTTTCTATCAATGTTTTGTTTGTGGTCTGTTGTCTTACAAGAAAAGGTGTTCCAAATATGCATCCACACAATACCTACCTATATGCAATAGTGCAAGCAATTCAAGCACCCAAATTTGGTAAAGAACTTTGCACAAAACACACATGTGATACATTATAGAATCAACTTGGGGCTTGAGAAGCTTTGTAATGTTGCCAGATACATAATTGAGTTTCATGTAGCTTGGTAGCTTTGAATCACATGTCATGCAACATAATTCAATCTAAAGAGCAGCATGTAGGAATCTAAAGTTGGAGCATTGAAGCCAAGTTTCAACAACTATAGACTTAATTTTATATTGGTTGATTGTGCAATGGTTGTTTATTAAGGTTCCTTCTTTTTTGTTGCATTATGCATAGTTCAACTTCATATGTTGAATCCTTGAATAACAACTATTGCAATGTCCATCATGATGTTCATTACAACATGAGGTGCCCTACTATAAGCTTCCTAAAAGCAACTCTCTAGTTTTGACAACATTCGGGTTATGGTTTGTAGAAGTAATCTCACAAACCATAACCTTTTGTTTTATTACAAAGATCCTAAAATTACAAACGTACAAGTTCAATTTCAAACTTTTAACCCTAAAAATGAAACTTTCATTAAATGTTGTTCAATTGAATGTTTTGGGCTTGGATGTCATAGTTAATACCTATATATATATTGTTGTTTTTTTTATTCACTTAAACAAGCAACACCATAAACAAATGCCACTTGTGATCCTCATACCACAAGTCAATAGAAACTTCATGACCTCTCTCGTTGGACCTTTGTTCTTAAACACTCCAGTTTTGTTGCTCACATGCCGCTTACTAGTAGCTACTCTCATGCTCATAACTTGATTGTACATCAACCTAAAATCTATGTCCAATTCTTGCCATTGAATCGGAATTGCAACCAATGCTATGATCCTCAAACCTTTAGAATGCCTATAACATAGTAAGAATGACAAGCCAAGTTAGATTAGCATGGTTATCAAAATGTCATAAAACTTTCAATAAGACAAATAAATATGCCCAAAAACAAACTTCTAAAGTTTTAAAAAGTTCAAACCTTGTTAATCAAATGCATCTAGTCCTTGTCAACACTGATTAGAAACCATTAGTCGGCTAATGAAAAATATGTATGAAATGCCCATTCTTGCCTTCGCACACAAAAAATATAATCTTGATAAGTTGCATTTTTTAGAGCAGGAATACATGAAACCATTTGAATGCCCCATGGATGCACATTTGTTGAAACTTTATAAACCAAACAATCTCCTACATTAGGGCAGTCTATACAAAACCAAGGTAGTGGCTCCCATAAAAAATGAAGTTTGGGTTGAAGGGGTTGGGATTGTTTGTAATCATATTTAATGCCAATGGTAAGTGTTCCTAGAACTTCCTCTAAATCATTCAAGTTCATGTTGTCACATTCAATAGTTTTTCCAAAACATAAAACGATTCAAAAACATTGTACACATGAACATGTGTGCAACGCATGAACAAATTGCAATAGTCAAGAATCTAGCACTAGAATGAAAGACGACGGGCAAGTGTCTGATTAAAAAAAACAAATGATTGGGATTACTTGGGTGATGTCATTGTGACGTCTATGTGATTTCATCTCACATTGTGTATGGCACATGTTTTTAGTATAAAACATACTAGGACTATGCAAAATTGAGTTTTAAGTACTAGTTGTGCTTGGATTCTCCATTTTCCATTTTATTGTTAAATGAAATAAATACTTCCTTTTTTTCTTACTAGCATCTAAAGTATAGATTATTTGCACCCATGAAAGATTTTTTTTTAAAAAAAACATTTTGGGTTGTTTTTTCAATGGCCCAAAAGACCCATAAATTCCAAAGTTTGGAGCCTTGTGTAGAAGTGTAGGGCATTGGATCCTTGCAACAATTGATTATTTTGTAAACCTTAATACCTAAGGTCTTTGTGCTATAAAGCTTGGGGGAAAAAAATCATTTTTACTTTCCCAATAAGTCCTTGAACCATTTTTCATTCAAAAATCATGTGTCTTGAATTTTTTTTCCTAGACTTGTCAAGAACCTTTACACTTCTCAAATTAAAAAGGTTATGCACAAAATATTACTTTAATAATATATGTATGTATGAAGCAAATAAAACTTGCAATATAAATGTGCCTCAAAGTTTTTAGGATGAAACTAATTGGAGGACTGCACTACACATTTTTGTGAAATAGCCCTTTTTGACACCCCAATGTACTTGGACCCAACATTTGGCTCCAACAATTTGGGAAGAAGGTTGCTTGCTTCTTCGCCACAACATTTGATGATTACATGTGAACATTCAAGTAGTCATCATTGTATTATGCCTTTTTACAAGGTGGTGCATTTGGGACTAGTCCGGACAAAAATGAATTACGATTGCATAGGGTTAGTTACTATGGGGACATAATCCAAATTGTTACTATAGTTACCAAGTACACCTCGAGCTTTAATCTTTTCGTTAGAATACCACATTTGGAAGGTGAGGAAGTGTTTGGGTCAGCCAAACATAACGTAGACCTTCGACATGGGTTAGAAGCAAATTCACACTGGCATGATTGGGTGAATTTCTTTCATCCAAAACTGGCTAATGTAACAACTCCAATCAACTAGTTGTTAGTTATGGATGTGGGGGAGATGAGTGGCCTTGTGCTTGTTGTTACACACATTGTTGTGGAGGTCCTTGAGTGCCTTTGTGGTGAAGGCATTTGGTGAATTGAATGCTACCCCCCCCAAGTCAAACACTCATTGCTCAGCATTATAGAAAGACATTAAACACTACTACAAAGCCAAAATCATTTCAAAACAAATAGATCGTGGTATTTTTGCTTTGTGTTATGTTAATGATTAGTTTGTAGCCAAGGGTGCATCAATTGAACTACATAAGTTTTGGTTTTGTCATGATGACCTTAATTGTTGTGTGGGAAAGACAAGTGGGAAATATGCACTTGATAAACTAGCCTTGCCTTCATTAAATGGCTTGTGCAAGCAAGGACATATATCACTCAAATTGAAATGGTAACATTGGAGGAGGTTGGTTTCTTGCTTTCGAAAAAGCTAAGATATCCCTTCGTCAATTATGTTGGGGACAACAAATTTGCACCCCTAAACTAGCCTTCGGCATGTGCCCCTTGGAATATGTTTGGCAATTTTACTTATGCCCAAGTCTATAAGCCATTGAATCTAGATGATTGGCCCTTGAAACAAGGAATTGGAAGAAGATTTGTTGTCCCAAGACTTTCAAACTATCCATTATCCAAGAAAACAAGTGGGAGGTGGGACAAGCTCTTGAAGCCACACTATTAATTCCTTTAACCATTCCTCCTCTGGGATATGGATGGATTTACTACCTCCTCTCAAGACCTCTAAAAAATCATAAGCAATATGAGATAATAATTAATGGTTACCTGGCTTACAATTGCATGGATTTTTTTTCCATGATGTCTATGTCCTTTGGTGGGCAAGGGCCATGGGTGCAATCTAAGCATTTGTATTACATTTTGCAATATGCTATGTTTTTAAAGGTTAGAGAACCATTCATCCATCCATCTTAGAGTTGGAATGAGGTTCATAGATTATTAGGTAGTGCCAAAGTCTTGGAGTTGAAGTAGGTTGCGACGTCATTTGACAAGGGGTTAAATAGGACTATTATGGGTTCTATTGTTTCATAATGCATTTTGCTGCATAAATAAAAATATTTTGCAGCAAGTTGTGTGAAATGCATTATTCATTGATTTTCCAAGTATTTTCCCATTCCATCGTTATGTGGACTTCCTACCCTTGACTTATTGTGTGATTTAACTTAACTTACGCAAGTTGTTGTTTCATCTTCTTACATTGTAAAATATTTTCTTGGAGTTTCACCTTTGACACCATTTTTCATAGATGAAGTTTGACATCGAAATTATGTGAGTCTAATAATTTCCATTTGTCATAACTATTTTGGAATAATTTCGTCCATACATTCAACTAGTTGAAACTTTCATCCAAACATTTTGTCTACTTCCATTTATCATCCAAAAAGGTTATTGATGTTCATTTTCATCCAAATATTTCATCCATTTTGTAACTTTCATCCATGTACATGTGGTTCCATTTGGCATAACTGTTTTGGAATTTGTTTCATCCATACATTTCAACTAGTCAAAATTTTCATCCAAACAAATTGTCTACTTACATTTACCATCCAAAAAGTTCATTGATGTTCACCTTCATCCAAACTTTTCGTCCATTTTGTGACTTTCATCCATGTACATGTGACAAAATGTTTTTCATGTCATTCCTACATGGCATGGGGATATTCTAAAAACATTTTGTTCTTATCATCATAATATTCCAAATATATTCGTTCCCGCTCATAGGTTCATGCTCACAAGCTCACATTCATGTGCTTGCTTTGTAATGTCGTTGGGTAGAATGTAGTGCAATTAAAACAAAAACCATTTTTGGGACTTCATGTTTAGTTGTGCACAATTATCTTCACTTTAATGAACTTGAGTGGGCAAATGATGAAAAGGGAAAATGAGCGAGTAGAGTGAGGCCCGCTTTATGGATATTGTACCTAGAACTGAAGTTCAACACAAAATAATTTGCAAAAAGATTGAGTTGAAAAAGAAAAAAGAAAATTGATATTAGTCTAAATTGTTGAGGCTAGAAAACTGGTGGTTGACTATTACAATTTACAAATGTACAACACAAGATATATTGGAAAATTAAATTTGAAACTGCCAAACCTCATTTTCTAAAATAAATAAATACAAAGAAGTGCCCAACATCAGTCTTAGGTAGGTACGGTAACTTTAATATCTGCCACCCCAGACAACAATGGATGAAATACTGTCCCCAGGAAAGCTGGATGAAATAAGTCATCCAAAACCATAAAGCCCTCAAATTCCGCCGTTTTGAATTCATTCCAACGGCTACTACCTGCAACACACCCGGTAGTGCACCGGGTGGCCTTCGAAAAGACGAGGTCGTTTGTTGCCCGCTATTTCCTCGGGTCTTACTCTCTCTCGCTCGCACGCATGTCCGCGCTGGCTGGCTGGATGTTTGTTCTTCATCTGCGATCCATAACTCTTGCAAGGGATTCTGTTGCTTCTTCTTCGATTGCACTTGGAGAGAATCTGCTGCTAAATATTGGGTATTGAGCAAAGGTGTGGAGCATTGTAGCAAAAGGCAGCAAACAGTTTCAGGGAGTGAAGTTTGTTAGTTGTGGTTATCAGATCGTTTTGGTGGTTTGTTTTCTGTCTTTCGTTTGTGATCTGCTCTTAGTCTTCTTCTTTGCTGGATCTTTGTTTTGGAGCTTCTGGGGAGAGAACTTTGGAGAACAAACAACAGCTTTGAGCAGCAGCAACTTATAAGATGGGCACAGCACGGGATGTGATCACGCTCAAGGGTTCAGCTGCCATCGTCAGTGAATTCCTCTGTACTACGCTCAACCTCTCTCCTTCCTCCACTTTTTCTTGCATACCTTCTGCAGCAGCTGCTGCTGCTGCGTTTTTGAGTAGTCTTAGCTGCTGATGCTACTGCTGCCGCTGCAGCGAAAGTTGGGTTTCAAGTATATTCACGGATCGAGATTTGTCAAGCTTTTGTCGTGGTGCAGAGCGCTGATGTTAAGCTGTTGGTGCTGCATGTGCAGGCTATGCGGTGAATAGGTGAGGATTCAAATCTCTTTGTTGGAATTTAGGGTTTAGGGTTTAGTTATCTAGGATTTGGTGATCTCCTCCTAGCTCTACGGATCAACGGAATGCAATTGATTTTCTTGAGAGAGAGAGAGAGACACAGAGAGAGACAGAGTTGAAAAGCCCTTGGAAAGAGTTGGGTGTGAAAGAGTTTTTTTGTTCTTTCTGTTTTTGTAGCATCTTGTTTCAGCGTGGGATATACCCGACAGAGGAGTTTACAAGGGTGAAGAAGTATGGGATGACATTGCTTATATGCCAGCAAGAGAAAGTGAAAAACTTCATTGACACAATCACTGCCCAACTGTCGAGTAAGGAGGATTCCTAGCCCCTCTGTCTTCAGCATGAAATTCTGTTATCATCTTCTCTCTCACATATAATAGATTCTTTCTGCCAGCTCTTGTTTCTTTGGATTTATGATTTTATCTTCTCCTCCTCCTCCTCATTTGGCCAGTTGAAGAGCATTTCCTTCAACTCCACCAGGAACAGAAAGTTACTGAGGTGAAGAAGTGGACTCTTCTGCACAGATTGGTTGGAGACTGGAAACTTGCAGAGAGCAGTGATGGTGATTGCAAGTATTTCCACAAAGGAAGTTCTGGAGAGATGGAACTTCAGCATTGAGACAGCTGCAGATGCTGTTGATAAAGGGTAAGTGCTGTTCTATCTAGGCTTCGAGATCTATCACACATGTCAGTGGTTTGAGGATGGATGGATTGTGAAGTGCTATAAGTTTTCAGGTGGGGGAGGGGATTCAACCCCCAGGTTGGAAAAAGGATGTTGAAGAATACTGCAGGAATTATAGCAGCAGCATTGAATGCTTGAACTTGTTGCTTGCAGGGTAACTCAAGAGAAGAGTGACAAGGAAATCATGAATGATATTCAAGCCATCATGCGGCAGATTGCTTCAAGTGTGACATTTCTCCCAAATCTTGAAGAACCTTGCACTTTTGATCTCCTTGCATACACTTCTGCTGACTCCAAAGTGCCTCCGACATGGGCGGATAGTGATGCTCGTCTGATCCATAACCCACAAGTTGTCAAGCTGAGGTCGATTGACACTAAGGTACGTATGGCTTATCTTCTTCTGTTTGTCAATTATTCAAGGTTGGTAGTACTGGAAAAACCTTGTCACATCTCAAAGCAGTGTCCCATTTCCAATTTTGATTAAAGCTGCCTTTTATAAGATTTCTTCTTCCGAGTACAATGCAAGAGTATTTCTTCTTCTGATTGTGCAAATGACAACCTGCCAGTTTTCCTCTGTAGGATATACGGAACCTGAAATCCTGAATGCTTGGCACACATGTTACAGTCAGATAAGAGTGTGTATGTTTTCCATGCAAACCTTCTTCACAAATGGGTATAGTGTTTGTTTCTGTGTGTCTGTTAATGTGGAAATTTTGCAATTTGCAATGCAGGTGCATCAAGTGGAGGCTCTTGTTGCTTACAAGTTCAATGAAGAAGCTTGAGTAGTACTTTAAACTTATTACTGTTGCCAAACAAATGGATTTTGAACCATCATCATTAATGCAGCAGCAAAGCAAACAAGTGTGGCACTTTTAGAAGACTGATTTACTACTTTCTGCATGCATTAGGAGGGATATCATGAGCTGCAATTCTCTCATGCACCTCATGCACTCATCATCATTACCCAGGCTACTAATGATTCTGTGAACAGCTCTCATCTGGTGTTTCATCACTCCAGGTGGGGCAAATCAAGCTCATGGCTTCAAGTTTGCACTACATTTTTGTGCTGAGTTCCTTTCCAATAGTTCAGGAGTTTGGAATTCCAGGAATTTGTTTTTCAAGCCACCCTGAGCACCTTGCAGAATACTATGTATGCCACAAAATTAGGTAGCTCTTCTGGAGCTGATTGAGCCCTTTCTCTTTATTGAATCTAAGCTGGGAATTCTCTCTCCTTGCCCATTTCATCAAATGTGGTGTTTGAGCAACCATGTTATAGATGTATCTTTGCTTCTTATGGGGATCATATATGGTTGTTCATAGGAAAAGATTATTTATTCCAGAGCTACCAACGTCCCCACCAGGCAGATACTGGCACAAGGCTGATATTGCCCTAGGTCACACCAGTCTAGTTGGTACTTGTCAAGACCAATATCAGTCTATATACCGGGTTTCAGCCTGTTACCTGCCCAACACAGATTTAAACCAGTTTTGTGTGGTTCTCTGTTTTGAAGAGAACCTCTGGTCCTAGGTTTTGTATTTTTTTAAAATTGTTAAAACCTCTGGGTAAGGTTCCAAAGAAAATTCCAAATCTGCCAAAACCTGCAGACATGGTTCATATTGCTTTTACCCAAACATGGCAATTCTTGGGTATAAGGGATTTAAGGGATTTGACTGGGAACAAATTCCTGATATGGTTTTGGGTTATCATTTTAGATGATAAAATTAAGAAAAATGCAAATGCTATTCAAAGTGATATAACATTGAGCCATTAATCTAGCTTCTGATACATAGGTCAAGCCTAATCATGATAGTTAAGATGAAAAGCATAGAAATCATACAGGCCTTTGATGAAAAAAATCATTGATTAGTAAATAAAAGTGTTGCGACATATAAGTGAAATATTCATTTTTGGTTCATCCCTGAATTATCTACACATTTTCAAAGTTTGAATTTGCATTCTTGTCAATTGTGCAAATGGAAGGCCCATAAGTACTGGCACAGATACTTATTATAAACTGCCTTCCCCCATAACAAAATTTATTGATAGCTTGAAGTACGAGCATGTCTTCAAAAACAAAAGGTCACAAAACTTGGATCAAACATGTGGTTCGTTCAAAGTGACATCATTGTGGTCCTAAATATGACAAAGTGTAACTAATGATTAAAAGTGCACCATTCCACAAAATGTGCTGCCTATAGTTCAAAATGTATTAAGTTGTGATGTTAAAATAATTGGTAACTATTGTAATCTGACTAGCATTTAACCCTATAATAATTTAAGTAGCAAGATTATTGTGACATTAGTCTATTAGCTTTTTGCAAGCATTGTGGGTTTTTTCAACGGCTTCAACAACCTATAAGCTTAAGTAGTTTATTTCACAAAGTGTCGAATTGGGAATGCTTCTATGCACCCATGTTGATTCAATCAAATATATGCATGAAGCATCTTGTCCTTCTCATCGTGCATTTCGTCTCACAATTGTTGTGCATCATATTATATTTGTAAACTCCAAGAATAATCCCAAATAATGGAGTTCGATAGGCATTGGCAAGTAGAGGTAGATGTGTGGATTGCAATGTGTAACATCTCACCTTGCTTAGCACAATGCTTGACAAACTTTGCTTCATCAAAGGCTTTCTTCTAGGCCCTTTCATTTGATTTATAGTGTTTGGTAAGTTCTTTTTTTGTTTTCTTCACAACTCTTATTCTTTTCACACAACTAGCTCCTCCTTTCAATGTTCCCTCTCTCTAGTTGTTATTTGCTTATGTGCTAGTTTCTATTCAAGCACACAAATGTAATCTTCAGAAGTCATCATTATATATTTTGAATAATCTATGAGTGGCTCCTCCATGATTTGACGAATAACCGTAGGTAGAAGCTTAGGCAAAGTCAAGAAATGACTTATGGCATTATTGGGACCCATTGTTGTGTCACTATTCAAAACCCATTGTCACAACAATCATTGCAAGGTGACTACTACTAAATCCATCATTGCAATAGTTATTACCATGCGACTACTACTAGAACCCAACCCCCTAACAATCATTGCATGTGAATTGCTACTAAAACCCATCATTGCCACAATCATTGCCATGTGGCTACTACTAAAACCCGTCGTGACAATAGTCATTGTCATGTGATTACATTTAGAACCCATCGTTGCACAACTAATGTTAGAACATACCCATTGTTGTGTAACTACCAAGACTCATCATTGTGTCATTACCAAAACCCATTGCAACTAGGTTGTTAAGACCAAAATACATCAAAAAATCATATATCATGCCCCAAGGTTTGTGAGCTTGTACGATCGTTACCAAGACCCATTGTTTGGGAACTTCCTAGATTGTTGCACTAACCCACATCAATGGTACCTTCTTGCAATTCATACCCTTGGATTTGCAAGCTTGTAGGATCATTACTAAAATTCGCATTTTGGGAATTTCTTGGGATGTTACATTGACCCACATTAGTGGTGCTTTCTTGTTTAATTGTAACACATTATCCATCATTTGAAGGTTAAATCCCAATAGTCTTCAAACTTTTTCATATGTTTGATCTTGTCAATGCCTTCTTAAGAATTAAAGACACCCATGACTAAGTTAGGGTTTCCTTTCCATCCCCTTTACCTTAGTTAACCAAAATCCAAACATCCCTATAAGCCCTAAAGGTAATTTTGAAAGGTTTGAAACAAGCAACATTAAACTACTATAAGGCATGGCTCATGTGAAATAGTAAAGTAATAAAATCCAAGCCCACATTCCTTACCTTGTGCACAACCTCTTATGTAACAAGAAAGTTGTGGCCATCTAAAATAAACAAATGGCAATTAGTTTTAAAAAGATTTCTTTTGCAGACTTGAACAACTAGAAATTATGAAATTTGATACCCACTTATCAAATAGAATGGCACGTATATGAATTGGTGCATAGTTGTGTTGGTCATATGTTTCATTACAACAAAAGGTGCCCTTGTATGTTAAGTGATTTCACTGGATTTTGAGTGGATTCACTGGTTTAATGAATGAGGATTAGTGAACTACACCCACATTTGGTAATAGAGTTTGTTCTAAGTTGTGTAGAACAACTCAACATTTATTAAGCATGAACCTTTTACACGGACAACTTCTAGACCATGTGAAATTAAAAATGATAGATTAAAATTACAAGTTTTGAACCACCTAAACCACCCCCACCCAAGAATCCCATTTTTGAAAGGTGTTTGCCTTTCCTCTATAACTTCAACGACCTTTAACCATAGTTAATTGAGTATAATTGGATGTCCAATTATTTGCATCATCTTCATAGACTACACAAAACAATTTTTTTTTCCCCACAATAATCTCGCCTTGCTTCCTTTTTTTAATTACATAATGTTATGGGCACAAAAAAAATTAAACAACAATATTTCCAAACCACATGAACAAAGGCATGCTTAGTTCAAAATCAAGGTCATGGAATAAAAAATTCAAAAGCAAAAACACAATGTGTGCATCATGTGAATGCAAAAGGATTTTATTATAAAAACATGACAAAAATAAAACAAGATCATGACAAAGATACATACCCAAAATTAGTGTTGAACAAACTAAAAGTAATCTAGGATTTTATCTCTTTTTATACCCATTGAGCATCTAGCTCAAGGGGGCTTTTGAAGAAACTTTTAACCTATATGTGGCCCATGTCCATCCATGTGCGAACTAATAATGAACTATGAATTAATTAGGAGTGAACTAGAAATGAATTGAAATTTAATTATGAATTAACTAAAAATTAACTAGAAATGAATTGGAAATGAATTAAAGGATAACTATAAATGAATTAAGAGTTAACTGGAAATTAATTAAAAGTTAACTAAAAGTGAATTGAAATTAAACTATGAATTAGGTGCAAGTTATGAATGAAATCCATAGAGTTGGCATTGGTGACACATAATTTCATACACGTGATTCCTAAGTGATGTGATAGGCACACCAAACATTTGGAAAACAATTTGGTTTTTATAGTTCGACTCAATCACCTCCATTACTAAATTCAAGCTTATGTTAGCCTAGTTGCCATTCTTTTTCAAATGCATCCTTTGAATGTGCAGGATCTTTAGCACTTTGAACACAAGTTGAACATGTTTCCTTCAATCCACTAGGTGCTTGCTAAAGAGCATCAACATATCTTTATGTGTTTGGCGAACTAACTTTTAAACCAACATTTTTGTTATGTCCATGGTTAGTAACCTTCTGGTGTTGGAATAATTTCAATTAATTGTAATTGAGAGAAATTGAACTTGCTTGAAGATTTTCATGTCACATTAATGACCTAGTTACATTGGATGTAGTTGTTTAGCCCTTCATGAAAATAAAACCTTTGGGGCACTATTAATGAATACACCAATGGGCTAAAATGCCTTTGTGCATAGATTAAAAAAATTAAGTCTTCACCTTGAGCACACCCAAACTATTCATCTTTGTAACCCAACGATTATTCACTTTCATTATCTTCATCACTCTAATCAATGCCTTCTTTTAATTTTGTGTTTGGCAACAACTATAACAACTATGATTCTCTCATATTCTCACCCATGATATTACACATCCTTGTAGTAACTTGCAGTAGACACCTAACTAACAAGCTTCCTTGTAAATTAATGTGAATTGACTTGAAAATGATCACTTAGTTTCATAGTATATGTCATATTTGATTTTCAAATTGACATGTGAACTTTATCGAAACTCACATATTTCATTTTAATTTTTACCACCACCCATTTTTTTGGTGGTATGTTCATGGCTAAAGGATAAATGCATGGTATTTGATATTGTGTCATTTTGTAAACATTTGATAGCCTTTGATCCATCCCAAAAATCCATCCCAAAGACGCTACCCATATGCTTGAAAACAACTTCCATTGAAATCTATTATTTTGTTAATGAGCTTGATTAATTCACTAAATAGGCCCCAAACATAACAATATGTGGCTATGATTTACCCTTATTTGGTTACTTTAGTTAATTGCTTGTGAAAGGTTCAGTGAATGACCATATAGGCACAAAAGTAGGTGTCCAAGAAAGGGCAATGTCCAATTAAGGTTTAACTAAATTATTGCACAAGGCTATGAATTTAGCACAAGTATCCTTGTTTCAAGGATGCAAAAAAATGAACAAAGAAGATGGAGAAATTTCCTTTTCATTTTATTCTTTTTCAAATGGAAAAGATGGAGAAATGAACAATATAAAACCTAAATGTCATATTAGAAAAATTAACTCCA
>Ga0116229_10002569_pt1 | contig 29436 bp, 26 predicted proteins | sample S1TSphgellanicum_3_FD_87313 | JGI IMG/M metagenome (GOLD analysis project Ga0116229, IMG submission 87313) | Host-associated microbial communities from peat moss isolated from Minnesota, USA - S1T2_Fc - Sphagnum magellanicum MG | ecosystem: Host-associated > Plants > Peat moss > Unclassified...
CCTTGATCAAACGCCGGCACGGCTTTCGCGATCTGACCCATCCCGACCGCGCCGAATTCGCCCGCTGGCTCATGGTCGAGGCGATCGGCCTGAACGATGGTCGCGTTCTGCTTGATCGTCTGATTTCAAAGCTGCGCGGCGAGAAGATCGTTATCCCCGGCGTCAGTGTGGTCGAACGGATGGCGGCCGAGGCGATGCACGCGGCCTTCCGCGCCTCGGCCGACGGCCAGGCGTTCTACCTGGGCGGCCCGGGCGAAGCCGGCGCTGCGGCGACTGGTCACCGCCGAACTCAACAAAGGGGAGGCGAGGAATAGCCTTGCCCGCGCCGTTGCGTTCCATCGCCTCGGCCGTTTCCGTGATCGCGGCCACGAAAACCAACAGACCCGGGCCGCCGCCCTAAATCTCGTGACCGCGGCCATCATCCTGTTCAACTGCCGCTACCTCGGCCGAGCGCTCGGCGAAATGAGGTCCCGAGGAATGACGATCGACGAGGCGCTGATCCCGCAGCTATCGCCACTCGGCTGGGACCAGATCAACCTGACCGGCGACTACATCTGGTCTGACGCCCTGGTTCTCGACGCCGATGGGCGCATGCCGCTGAGATTACCAACCGCGTGAACCCGCGCGCGCCCTACCGTATATCTGTGTCCCGATAATGCACTGGTGCCGTGGGGGGACATTTCCGACGGGCGGACCCTCTCAAAGCAAAATAAAATCCATTCAAATCTTCATTTTAATCGATAAATGTCGTCTTCATGGCCCGATCGCCTTGAACCGATTATGCGACCTGGTCGTCAGCCCGAAGTCTCTCCTCTGGATGGACTTACTGGACGGACTTATGTGTGAACGGTATGGGATAGGAACCATCGGCAGGCGCGATGGGCGCATCTGAGCGCCTCCCCTAGCGTCATTTCCGCACCACAAAGTCGATTACCATTGGCCGAAGTCAATTATTTCTCCTTGTATCGGCAAAAGAATATCGATTATCGTCAGGTTCAGCGGTTGAGGCGCTGTTCGAAAATGCCGTCCTCCAGATGGCGCGTTCGTCGCGCTAACGTTCAACCGAGACTGGCGCCCGGGGGAGTCGATCCGTGATGAAGAAGCGGTCCAGCAGCTGTCTGATGCAGCTTTTTGGCGGCTCGGCCTTGGCCGGCGCCATGGGTCTTTGCGCTGGCGGTTCAGCGTTGGCGGGTCCATCCGTAGACCCGGCTACCTCGGTAGGCGAGGTGGTCGTTACGGCGAGCCGACGCGCTCAGGACGTTACGACGATACCTTATAATATCTCGTCGGTCAGCGCGGACCAGATTCAGCGGACCGGAATCGCCTCGCTCGAAGACCTGTCGGCGCAGATCCCCAACCTCAACCTTAATTCTGCCGGCGCCGCCAACATCGGCGCAGAGCGCCCCGTCATGCGCGGTCTCAATGCTTCAGCATCCGACAGACCCGGTCAGGCGCTGGAGCAGTCTCCGGTCGCTCTGTATTTGGGCAACGTCCCCACGGGCGGCGACTTTCCCATCGACGACGTCGCGCGGGTTGAAGTCCTGAGAGGGCCGCAGGGAACGCTGTATGGCGCCGGTTCGCTTGGCGGCACGATCCGGATCATCCCGCAGGATCCGAGGTTGAAGGTCTTCGAGGGCTCGCTCACCGGATCAGTGGGCGGGGTCGATCACTCAGGCGACGCCGACTATTCCATCGGCGGCATCGTCAACGTACCGATCGGCGACACCTTCGCCTTACGCATTGATGCGAAGCGGGACTACCAGGCTGGCTTCATCGACCAGATCGGGGTGTTCAAGCGGACGTCGAACAGCCCGCTCGCGCCGCCCGAACTGGCCAATCCGGCCGATCCGGCCGGCAGCCCGGCGAAACTCTACAACATTGCCAACTCGAATTGGACCAACATCGACAGCGGACGGATCAGCGCGAAGTGGGCGCCGACCGATCGGCTGAAGATCGTCGGCGCCTACAATATCGTCCAATACAACGGCTGGGGCTCGCCGACGGACAATCCGCACTACCAGGGCGGCCCAGATCCACTGGCGCCAAGTGTGATCTACCCAGCGACGCACGACGACCAGCTCGTCCTTCGGGACCAACTGCCCTACGATCGCCGATCCGACATGGCGTCGCTCGACATCAGCTACGACGCTGGCTTCGCGACCCTTTCAACGACGACAAGCTACTATCAAACCAAGGGCGACACTTGGTACGACAGCACTTACGGGACGCTGGCGCTTCCCGCCAGCTATCTGCCTTACTACACGGGGACGCCGGCCAATCCGCGCTTCAACTCGGAAAGCGACTTCCATGACTCCGATCATAACTTCACCCAGGAAGTGCGTATAGTCTCCAGCGGCGTCAACGTCATCGACTACACGCTGGGCGCCTACTACCAAGACGAAAGCCGCGACGACGACTGGCTGTTGTACCTGCCAGGATCGCTGGCCCAAACTGTGGCGAGTGGATGCAACTGCGTTTCCACGGGACCGAACGACATAGAATCGAACACCGACACCCACACCAAGTACAGCGACACCGCCGTTTTCGGAGAGCTCACTTGGAACGTTACAGACAAGCTTCATATCACCGGGGGCGCCAGGTTTTTCTGGGACACGTTCCAGCGACGGCTCTATGAGGATGCCTATCTGTTCGGTCTGATCGAACAGGACGGCAGCTCGACGGCGTACCACAGTCAGACGTTCAAGGTGAACGTGTCCTATTCGTATGCGGCGGGTCAACAGGTCTACGCGACATTCTCACAGGGTTTCAGACGTGGAGGCGCGAATGGGTTTCCGCAGACCGGTCCGTTGTCGGAACCCAGCACGTTGCGCGATTTCAAGCCCGATACCGTCGATAACTACGAGGTCGGGTTCAAAGGACGCCTTCCGAACGGTTTGCGATACTCGATCGACGGCTTCTACGACGACTGGAAGGACCCTCAGTTTGGCACCTTCACAACGTTCAACGCCTGGCCGGTGGTGCTGAACGGAAAGCAGGCCCGCTCCGCCGGCGTTGAGCTCGAGGTGGATGGGCCGATCACGCACGATCTAAGCTATTCGGTGGGCTATGCCTTCGCCCAGGCCGTCTTCACTCAGGACTTCTGCCTACCGGCGGGCGAAGGCGGCGGCGTCGTCCAGTGCGCCGTCGAAGGCCACAAGGGCGAAAATCTCCCGGGGGCGCCGCAGCACACCGGGAGCGCTGACCTGATCTATAGTCACACGCTCGGCGACGGCGATGTCCTGGGGGCCAGCGTGAATATCAACTACAAGGGTCCGATGCTGGTGGACCTTCCTTCGGCCGGCGCGGTCGTTAGTCCAAACCTTCCGGGCTACTGGCTCGCGAACGCGAACGTCTCCTTGGACCACGGGCCTTGGCGTGTCCAACTTTATGTCCACAACCTCTTCAACACCCGCGGCCTAATCTCAAAAGACCTGCAATTCGCGCCTCTCTTGGGTTCTCTGCAGCTGGATGATTCGATAACGCGTCCGATTTCAGGCGGCCTGCAGATCGGGTATCACTGGTAGGAGGCATAGGGTCCGCGTGCTGGCTCCAGCGGTCAGCCGCCAACCGCGTGCGGCTCGACGAGGGGCGCGTCGTTGTCGCCATCGAAGGGGAGGGTGACGGACTCGCCACGCTCGGCCGCCGCCAGTAACTCGGCGCGCGGCTCCAGGTATTCCGGGAGATACAGGCGCCTGTAAGCAATGGTCGCGCGATTTGATTCCTCCAGATAGTCTTCCGTGATATACCCATGGGTCTGAACTGAAATAGTCCAAATTGAGTCGAGAATAGCCAGAGCGATTTCGCCGTGCTTCTTGCGGGCTTCGGCGCCAAGACGTGGCAAGTGAAACACTCTGTTCAGCCTAGCCGACGCGGCGCTTGATATCTTGATCGCCAACATCTTGTCGATACTGCGGGTTCCTACGCCTCCGTATCCTCCGTAGAAGATTTTCAACGCGGGCGGGTGAGCGTTGTAGAACTCCATCGCCCGGCGCTCATCAATCCTTGCGAGATCCTGCCAGCTTCGAATGAGCCGCGCCTCAATCGGCGTGCGATGGACGTCCAGCAGGCCGTCGCAATAACGCTCGGCAAGCGCCACGAACGCAGCCTCCGTGGACGGGAAGAAGTGATAGACGGAGGGGGGAGGAACGTCGGCGCGCTGCGCGATCTGGTAGAGACCAATCGCGTCTGGGCTCTCGGTCTGCAGCAGATCATCGACGGCGTCTAAAAGCGCCGCAAACCGCACAAAGCCCCGATTGCGCGAAGGGCTTCGTGGTCCGCGAGACGGCTTATCTGTTCTAAGTCCCTCCGAGCTCTGCGACGAAGACTGCATGTTAACCAACCCCATCGTTCTCGACATATGTTTACGATCTACAGTCATGCGCGCTTTCGCTCCAGCGACATATCTTCTCCTCACGTCCATTCGGAGTGAGCACGGGATCGGGACGGGATCGCAATTACGGCCTGCAACGATTGCGACAGCACGTCCGCGGATCGTCGGCCAGTCAAGGGCGAAGACAATTTGGCCGCCAGCGGCTAGCCGACTCGCTTGACGTCGACACCGTGCTGGCTGAGCAGGCGCGCGAGGGGCTCGAGGTTCTTCTCGTAGCGCCGCCAGGTGGCGACCGAGGTCGAATAGATATTCCCCCGCACCTGGGAGGCGCTCGCGGTCAGCGACGCCGATGCGTTTCGGCTAATGTTCAGCGCCTCGTCGGTCCAGGACAGCCCGCAGAACGCCGCCAACCCAGGGCCGATGGCGGCCGGGTTCGCTACGAGCGCTTCATATTGGACCTGTAGGATTTGATCTGGAAAGAGCCCCACCCAGTGCAGCATCAAGGCCTCGTAGGCGGCGTAGTAACGTGCGAGATCCTCGAAGCTGTAGCTGAAGGGGTAGGCCGCCCCGAACAAGGTCCGGAACATTGCGAAGCAGGTGTCGAGCGGATCGCGGCGAACCCAGACGATCGGCGCATTCGGAAACGCCCGCAGGATCGGTCCGACATAGAGATAGTTGAAAGGCAGCTTCTCAATGATTGTCCCGGCGAAGCCGTCGCCGGAGGCCATGGCGTCGTAGTCTCGCGCCATCGCGGCGAAGTCCGCGCGGGCCGCTCGATCGAAGACGTCCCCGCCCGTGGTGGGACTCGATCGCATCAGCGCGGCGGCGACGTTGTTGGTTTCGTTGTTAGAACGGACGTTGGGCAGGCCCCCGAGAATGCGCTCGGTCAGCGTCGTTCCTGAGCGAGGCATTCCGATGACGAAGACGTGCCGGTCGGGCGTCGAGCCGGGCAACCGACACGCCCCTTCGCGGAACGTCTCAGCGATGCGCCGCAGCTTCAGTTCGTCTTGCGCCACATCGTAGTTGAGGCTCCTACGGCGGGCTGACGCGCCGCGCGCAAAAGCGGCAAAAGCCTCGTCGTACCGTCCGAGGTCGTGAAGTTCCTTGCCTAGCGCATATTCGAAGAACAGCGCGGCTTGGTCGTCGGGTGTTTGGGCGAGGCGGACCTGAAGATCCTCCACGTTGTTGGCTTCGGGCGTGGCTCGGATGGTCTCCGACCTGAGTAGGACGGCGGCCCGCATCTCGGGATCGAGGGCGAGGGCGCGCTCGCAGGCCGAAGCCGCTTCCGCCAGCCGGCCCAAAGTGCGTTCGCTGGTGGCGAGGTTGTACCAGAACTGAGGATCGCCGGGCTTCGTTTCGGTGGCGCGCCGATAGAAGGTGTTCGAGAGTTGATGCCGGTCGAGCTGACGCGCATAAAAGCCAAAGGCGTCCCACGCGTCGCCGTCGGCCGCCATGCCTGGATCGGCTGCCTCGAGCAAAGAGATCGCCGCCTGACGGTTTCCTAGGGCGACCAAAGCCTCCAGCAGAAGAGCATGAGCTTGGCCAATATGGCGAGCGCCTAACGTCGCCGACCTGAGCAACGGAAGCGCATCGCCGGGCCTGCCTGCTCGCAGAAGGCGCGCGGCCTGATGCAGAGTCACGTCCGATACGGCCTTGGCCGAGCCGCCCGCACGCGGGGCGGCGAGGAAAGGTCAAGGTCGGCCGAACCGCGTAGCATTCTCCAGATATAGTCGATTTATATAGGCGTTAGAAGCGCCCCTCCGACTCGGAGGCGGCGTTGGAGCCTCCCAGCGGCGGTCAGGCAAGGTGAGCGTCCGGAACGTCAGCGTTGCGCTGCGACGACGTCTCCGCCGCGTCACGCGCATCGAGAAGCGCCCGAATCTCGCTCGCGCGTCGGCGATTTAGGGGATAGCGGATGAAGCACAGCGCGCCCAGGATCACGCAGACGTTCGGGCCAACGACGTAGGTGATGTTCAGCGCCGAGATGGCGGCCGCCGAGTTCGCCTGGCCCGCGGCAGGCCGATAGCCGAATTGTGCAAGCAGGGTGAAGGTCATCCAGATCGCGAGCGCGGAAGAGATTTTCGGCGCCAAGGTCAACAGCGCATAGACAAGAGCGCTTCGCTCCTTTCCCTGGTTGAGCCGGGCCTCGTCTGAGATGTCGGCTGTCATGGCGTTAATCAGCACGAGGAAGCCGGCGAAAAGGAAGCCTGATGTAACATAGGGGAAGTAGAGCACCCACGCCGGCGCATTCAGGGGAATGAGCCAGAGGGTCATAAGCGCGCCGCCATAGGCCACAGCGATGGTAATGAGCGCGCCGTGCTTGCTCGTCTTGGCGCCGAGCCAGCTGATGGCAGGCGCCCCCGCCAGACCCGCCGCGAGCGCCGCCAACAGCATCAGCGACGCATCCGCCGCCGAGAGGTGTCGCACGTCCGTATAGTAGAACAGGTAGAGGCCGCCTTCCCAAGAGGTGCCAAGCGTGAAGAGAAACGTCGCCGCCGAGACGCGCACCATATTCGGATTGAGCAGCAAGGCGATGTAATCATGCAGCGTCACGCCCTGCCCTGGCTTATGCGGCGTGACGCGTTCGGGCGTCATACCGGTCGCCGCGAGCGCGGATAGCAGGGTCGTCACGACGATGAGCAACCCCATTTGCGGCACCTTGGCATTGATCGCTCTAGGCATGAGCGCTGACGCTAACAAGGGCAGCGCCAGCAAGAGCGTCATGCCGGCGACGCCGGCGGCGCCGATTGCCCCAAAGACGCGGCCACGTTCATCATAGGACGTCGCCATGCTCGCTCCCCATGCCGATTGGCTGAGGGTGATCATCGATGATCCCAGATACATGACGAGGAGCCAGACGATCACATAGCTAGCGGAGACCCCGTACGGCGCCGAGAACAGCATGTGTACGGCCAGCATCAGGAGTGGCGCGCCCAGCAACATCCACGGACGGTAGCGGCCCCAGGGCGATGTCGTCCTGTCCATGGCGACGCCGAGAAGCGGATCGACCGGAATGTCGATCAGGCGGATAAAGGCGAACGCGGCGCCGACCGCCGCCAAGCCAAGGCCAAGGTTCTTCGCGAAGTACTGCGGGAGGTATATCGCCACAGCGATGATCAGAGCCGACAACGGGAAATTCGGGCTGGCGAACAGCCAGAGCCGCCACGCTGGCAGGTGTCCGCCTTCAGAGACGCTCTTGGTCATTGGCATTCTTCAAGAGGCCGCACGTTGAGGGCCGAGTTCCCAGTTTATCAATGCAGCATTGTGTCGGCTGAGCGCGGCCTCAAGCAGGACCACGCCGTCGCGGCCGCCAAGGCGCGCGACCGAGCCGCCGCGCGGTCGCCATGGTTTTACGGCGTCAGGGGCAGCCATTCGACTATTCAGTCATCGACATTTATCGACCATAACGCGACAAGACTTAGGCCGCAAGCCGCCTCGCTGAGTTGGACCGGTTGTCCCCGCTGACGGGGCCAATGCGATGCTCGGGCACGGCAAACGTCAATCGAACCTCCCGATGTGCTCGCTTGGAGAAGGCGGGTCTGCCCGTCCGAGTTAGTGTCGTCGCTCAATGAAAAGTCGTTTTTTATTCTCTAGCTGTATGTTCCGTTCGACCATGAAAGCGACGCCGCCCGATCGCGGTTCGCCCAGCGCTCGCGCGATGCCAGATGCGGTAGGGATCGCTATCCTTCTTGGCGCTGTCGACGACAGATCTCGCTTTCGTCCCGACCCTGATCTGCACGAAATTGCCGAGGATGATCAGCCTGGACGAGAGGCGCCCGAACGCACCTTTGGTCAGGCCAAATCCGGACTAGGCCAAAACACGAGCGGCCAACTCACCGACAATCGTTTGCAGAAGATCGGCTCTTGCTGGGCGGGCCTGATTGATCGTCACAGCGACCGTTACGTCGCGATCCGGGCAACAGACCGCGACGCACCCCCAAAAGCCGGAGTGACCCCAACCGGTTCGCTCTCCCATGGGATAGGACATGCACAGGTTGGTGTGCAGAAACGATTCTGGCTGTCGCACGACCCGCGGCGTGAGCAGGCCGGCCGCGAGCGTGCCTGGCTTCTCAAACAGACGACCATGAACCAGCGCACGAACGAACCTGGCCATGTCGGAGACGGTGCTGATCAGCCCGCCGCCGCCATAAAGATCGAACGACGGGTCAAGATCGGTTGCGTCGTCGTCCATCATGTATTGCCTCGCCCGTGGGCCGGACCCGGCGGGCGCAGGCTCAAGCGTTTCCCAGTAGGTTTGGGTCAAGCCCAACGAACCAAATGCCAGAAGGCGCCGGACGCTGGCGGCCAGGGTCTCGCCGGTGGCCCGCTCCAAGATCTCGCCGATGATGACGTAACCGGTATCCGAATAGCGGAAGACCGTTCCGGGCGGCGCCAGCGGCGCGCCGTCGGCCAAGGCGATCGCGATCTGATCGCGTCGGGTCCAGCGCCGACCAGGATTGGCGGCGATATCCTCGGCGTAGGCCGCCGTTTGTGCATGGTCTAAAAGACCGCTTGTATGGCTGAGCAGGTGTCTCACGGTGATGGCGCCGGGGTCATAACCGCCCTCGCTAAGCATCAAGAGTGTTTCAGGACCGACGCGACTCGCTATGGGATCTTGCAGGTCAAGTTGTCCGTCTTCGATGAGGCGCAGCACCGCGGCGGCGACATAGATTTTCGTGACGCTTGCTATTCGGAACGGCTGGTCGGGATAAGCCGTGGCTTGGCTGAAGCGGCCGGCGCCCGGGACGGCCCCCTTCCAGTTCACGTTCTGGCCCGGCGCGTAGACCGCCGCCATCACGCTGGGCGTCAACTCGTCGCCGGCCGCCCGTTCCAGAATGCGGCTCAAATCTGAGGCCATCTGCGAGGTGTCCACCATAGAAATACGATCCTCAGCCATCTGCGGGCGCCGTCGGCCTCAGATAACCCTTAAGGCCTGGAGCGAGGCGTCAACCACATCGTCAATGTCGCGTTCGGCAAGCGCGGTTGAGAGCACGAACAGTCCCGCGGACCCAATGATGAAGCCGCGGTTGAGCATTTCGTGGAAGAACCGCTCGCCCCGCACGGCCGCATCGGGGTTTTCGTATATCGCCGCCACGCGGTCCCGGTGGGTTGGAGTGGGCCGGTCGATGTGAGTGAGGGAGGTCATCGAGCTGGCCCCCCCGACGACTCCGGGGACGCCTGCGATCTTCACGGCCTCGCGCAGCCCGGCCCGCAGCCGGTCGCCCAGCGCGCTCAAGCGATCGAACGCCTCGCGGTCGTAGAGCTTCATCGCGACCGCTCCGGCCGTCATGGTCATGGGATTGGCGTTAAACGTTCCACCGTGGATCACGCGGGGCCAACCAGACCTGGCGTCGAACACCGACTCCATGATGTCGGCGCGCCCGCCGACAGCGCCAACCGGTAGACCTCCGCCGATCACCTTGCCCAGGGCCGTCAGGTCTGGCGCAGCGCCCAACGCCCCTTGAGCGCCATTGAAGCCAAGTCGGAAGCTGTAGACTTCGTCGAATATCAGCAGGGCGCCGGCGCGGTGGGTTTCCTCCCGAAGCATCGCCACGAACTCAGGCGTGGCGGCCTCGTATCCAAGATGGGACGGCAGCGGATCGAGCATCGCCGCCGCCAGCTCCGCTGCGTGGGCGCGAAGGATCTTACGCCCGTTCTCCACGTCGTTCATGGGCAGAACCACAACGTCACGGGCGATGTTCGGGGTCCCTCCGGGGGCTGGAACGCTGGCTGGAGCGTCAGGATCGCCCCAGACCGACCTGTCAGCGGTTAGGCTGACGCTCGCAGTATCGTCACTGCCGTGATAGGCGCCCTCCACCTTGGCGATCTTCGTGCGGCCCGTGAACGCCCGGGCCGCCTTGATCACCATCATGACGCCTTCGGTCCCAGAATTCGTGAAGCGGATTTGCTCAACGCCCGGGACGCGCTCGCAAACGATCTCGGCAAGCTCTACCTCGGCCTCGGTGGGCATGGCGATCGAGATAAGCCGATCCGCCTGGGCCCTGATGGCCTCGACGATCCGCGGATGATTGTGACCGTGGATCAGGGACGAATAGTTGTTGATGAAATCACGGCGGACAACGCCGTCCGCGTCCCAGACCTCCGCGCCGGCCGCCCGCGCCGCGTACAGGGGGTAAGGGGGAAAATAGACCGTGTGACGAGAGTTGCCGCCCGGCATGACCTTCGCGGCCCGCTCGAACAGCCTCGCCGACTTGGATTGATTGTCGGCATCCATCGGTTGTCTGCTCCTCGCCGGGCAACGCTTCCATCCGCGCGCCTCGATGCGGATCGGAAAGGGCTTCAGGGTTATATACGTTGTTCATATTCAGGCTTGGCCACAAAGCGTCAAGGACCTCGGCGAGGATAAAACGGATTTACATCGACTAACCTTTGAGCAAATGCGTCTATATGACGCGATATCGGCCCTTGTAGTCGAACAATCTCCATCTTATAGCCGTTAAATAACGATCATAAAGGAGCCGTTGGTCGCCGGCTTGGCGCGCGCGCCGATAACGACGAAGGAGCTAAGATGCGGGTTGCGGTCCTCGGCGCCGGCGTGATCGGCGTGACCACCGCCGGCTATCTTGCTCGGGCCGGCTAGGAGGCGACTTTGGGCGACCGTAAGGCGGGCCCGGTCTCGAGACCAGCTTCGCGAACGCCGCGGAGATTTCACGAGGCTATGCATCGCCATGGGCGGCTCCCGATGTGCCGAAACGGCGCTCATGTGGCGCCAGATGGCACGCCCATGGTCGGCATGACCATGATTCTGAACCTCTCTCTAAACACGGGTCACGCCGCGCTCGGCTGGACCATGGCTTGTGGTTCGGCGAGGGTGTTGAGTGACTTCGTCAGGGGTGTCGAACCAGAGATTGAGGCCGCCGATTTGGGGCTTGGTCGCTCCTCAGCCATGACGGCCTAGGCGCTAATGCCCACCACCGGCTTGCGGGCCCCCAACGCAGCATGGCGATAGCCTCAAACACCTTTCCTGTAGTCTTCGACCAACCCAAGAGATCTTGTGATGTCACCAAATCCCCCCACTGATGGAGATGCGTTGCGGCCCGCGACGAAGGGCCGCCGGGCGCCGACGCCGGCATCCGTCGCGATGTCGAGACAGATCGACTTCACGTCGAAGGTCCATGGCCGCCGCTATCGGGTGCAGATCGCAATGCCCTGGGGCCCCCCGCCGGACGGCGGCTATCCGGTGCTTTACGTGCTCGACGGCGACGCCTACTTCCCGTCGTTCGCCGATGCGGCGCGCTCGCGGTGGACCTTCGGCGGCGAACTTGAAACGGCGGTGGTGGTCGGCGTCTGCTATCCTGACGACAACATCGGCCCTGTTGACCTGGACGAAGCGCTCCGCCGGCGTTATTTCGATCTGACGCCCTCCCAACCGGACGACGCCGCCATGGCGATCGATCGGGCGTACATGGGGACGGTCAAAGGTGGCGGCGCGCCGCGGTTCCTTGAGGTCATTGAGACGGAAGTAAAGCCGCGCGTGGCGTCCCTGCTGCCGGTGAACCCGGCGCGCTGCAGCCTGTTCGGCCATTCCCTGGGCGGACTTTTCGCCCTCTATACACTCTTCACCAAGCCCTCCGCCTTTGACACCTATTTGTCCCTGAGCCCGTCGATCTGGTGGAACAATAGAGCGGTGTTGGATCACGAGGCCGACTTCGCCCGACGCCTGACCGCTGGCGAGGCCAGCCCTAGGATTTTCATCGGTGTGGGCGGCGCCGAGCAGCAGCCTCCAACGCGGCCCATGGCCGGCCTCACCCTCGAACACATGGCCGAGCTTAATGAACTGGAGCGTATGGTGGACAACGCGGCCGACCTCGCCGCGCGTCTCGCCGCCTTGACCGGCGGACCCGGCTACAAGGTGGAATACTGCCTGCTGGAGGGCCAAACCCACATGAGCGCGCCCTGGGCCGGCTTGAACGCCATGCTCGACTTCGCCTTGCCGCCCCCGTTGGCTCCGGTCGGATAGTCGATCTGTTATTCAACGATGGTTGGAGAGCGCGCGAACTTTGTCGCGGCGCCCGGGTTTACGAAAGCAAGGTCCCGCCATCGACGACGATGGTCTGGCCATGGATGAAGTCAGCGGCGTCGGAAGCCAGGAACACGGCCACGCCGCCGATGTCACGCGGCTGGCCGATTCTGCCCGCCGGAATCCGATGCTTCACATAGGCGTCGCCCCCGTCTGCTCCCCAAATGTTCTCGGTCATTTCGGTCTGGATGAGTCCCGGCGCGATGCAGTTCACTCTGACGCCCTGGCGCGCCCATTCCAGGGCGAGTTGCCGAGTCAGCCCGATCAGCCCGTGCTTGGAAGGCACGTAGGCCGCCGCTTCAGGCGCCGCCACGAAGCCTAGGATCGAACTGACATTGATGATCACGCCGCGGCCTTTCTCGAAGAAGCGCGGGGCCGCCGCCTTGCTCAGCCGAAACGGCACTTCGAGGTTCATGCGCAGCAGCCGGCGCCAGTCCTCGAGAGGATGATTCACCATCAGATTGTCAGCGTCGACGCCGGCGTTATTGACCAATATATCGAGCCTTCCGATATTTGCCTCAATCATGGGGATGAGGCCGTCGACAGCTTCGTCATCCGCCAGGTCAGCGCCAATATGGCTGGCTTTTCCACCGGCCTCTTGCACCTCCGCCGCCACCGCCTTCGCCCGGGCGTCGTCGCGGCCGGTGATGATGACGTGGGCGCCGGCTTCACACATCGCCTGAGCGATCCCGCGTCCGATTCCGCGCGTTGCGCCGGTGACAAGCGCCAGCTTACCCTCGAGCGCGCCATACGGCGCGCCTTCTACAGCGTGGGCCATACCGGAGCCTCCTCTAATGTCACGCGGCCCGCGGCCGCAGGTGTTCTCAACGTTCAGCGATCGCCGAGGCGACGCACGGTCGCGGAGCGCGCACGCCGGTCAGCGCCGCCGCCGCCGTGGTCAACGACGCCCGGCAGCGCCATCCTTCCGGCCACCGCCGGCTTTATAGTCAATAAATATTGTCTATTTTATCGACCTATCCGAGTCAATTGTCCGGGCTGGCGAGACAGATCCGGGGTCGCGGGGCGCTCAGGGATCAGGGGCGAACCGGATGATTTCGAGCATATTGGAACAGGCCACGGCGTTGTCGACGAGTTTCGATGTTGTGAAAGCGCGGCTGGATCATCCATGACCTAAACCGATAAATACGCACTACGACGGGGCGCTGCCAAGCATGATCGGAGGGGGCGTCGTGGCCGGGACGAGCAGGACACCGAAGGTCATAGGCGCCGAAATCGAGGGGGCGTCCGCTGGCCCCGATCACCAAGGCTCGAAGCGTCGCTGGCTCCCAGTGCGGATTGCGATGATGCCGCCATGTCATTCCGAGATCATGCCGCCATCTATTCCGGGCTGATCCCGCCACCTTGCGTGGCGCTTTTCGACGGTTTGGTTTTGGGTTGATTATGGGGTGGTGGTCAAGCCTTGGGGTGGGGCTTTGAGCGGCCACGTTAAGACCAGCACTATCCCGATCAACATGTATGGCCACAACTTCTGACAGTAGATAGGCGCGAGCTTCATCAAACCACCCCGCAGGCTCTGGTTACTCTCTGAAGTGCCCGCAAGCTAACACTTCGTCGCGCGGCGCACTGACCTGCACCAGTCGCCCGCGGCGTCGAAATCTGGCGCGACCCGAAACGCTCCTTAAGCCGGGCGCCTGGAGCAGACCCCAGCCGTAACTAGAAAGTGGATTTAGTGTGTTCGCCGCGATGAAGTTGCTACTGCCCCCTCGTGGGTAGAGGCGTCGAGCGCGAATTAGCTGCCCCGCAGCACTTCGGTTCCGGTGCGCGGGTCGGTCAAGGTCACGTTCTCGGCCGCCCGGATGCGCCAGTCTCCGGCCCGACACTCTGCAACCACAAGCATGAGGGAATCGATTGCGTGAGCACCTCGGGGATGAGCGGGTCCAGTCCGAACTCGCGACCAGAGGTGCAACACGGCCAAGCCGTCAGACAATTGACTCACCTCGGGGGGATCAACCGTCATCACGCTGTCGCTGTACACGCCCTCGTGGATCGCGCGATGCCCCTTAATGATCTCCTCGCGACCGCGCCAGTGCGTGGCGAAGCGGTTCACGAAGCTAGCGTCCGGGTGGAAAAGCTCCGCGAAGGCTCGCATGTCGTGGTCGTTCCATGCGGCTGCAAATCGCGCACCGATGTCTTCCGGCCTACTCGTCATTGGGGTGGCCCCTCGCTTAACGCCCCTGGACGTCGAAGGCGCTCTGACGCGAGCGACGTACAGAGTCTCTGATCATCGAGGGCGCGGTACTTAGCTCGTCGGATCAGTTCTGGCGGCAAATAGACGTTGAACTGCGTCTTGCCGTCAGAGCTTGCGGTCTCGTTCCCCGCGCGTCGCGCTAGCATGATGGCATTCTCGATGCAAGCACAGTCGGCGCGCCGGACACGGCGATGCGTTCGGGTTAACGGCGGAATTGAGGTTGACCCCTGCGGCGTGATTCGATGGGCCTGATTCGTTCGCAGGAGCCGCCGATGTCCATTGCAGAAGACCCTCTCTTTGCGCCGTCCCGACTGGCGGCGCTGCTGGAGCACTTCGCCCAGATCAACGACGAGCGCGAGAATTGGCGGGTCGCCTACCCTCTCAAGGAGGTGCTGCTCATGGTCACCTGCGCCACCATCGCGAGCTGCGACGACTTCGAGGAGATCGTCGCCTGGGGCGACCGTCATTTGGTCTTTCTGCGCCGCTTCAGCGACTATCATCATGGCGTCCCGTGCGCCCGCTGGCTGCGCGATCTGATGAACCGGATTTATCCGACCTTCTTCGCCCGCTGCTTTGAGGCCTTCGTCGCTGCAACGTGGCCCGAGAAGCATCCGTTCATCGCCATCGATGGGAAAACCGCCCGACGCACCCACGACAAAGCCAAGGGCCTCAAGGCCCTGCACACCCTCAGCGCCTACGCCACCAATGCGCGCCTCACGCTGGCACAACTCTCAGTGTCCGAAAAAACCAATGAAATTATAGCCATTCCCGATCTGCTCGACACCCTCGCCCAAGCCCGCCAACTCCCCGGCGCCGTCGTCACAATCGACGCCATGGGCTGTCAGGTCGCCATCGCCCAGAAGATCCTCGACCATGGAGCCGACTATGTCCTGTCCCTCAAGGGCGACCAGCCGACGCTGGAGGACGATGTCGTCAAATACTTCAAATCCAGCTCCACCCGAGGAAGTCATCTCGGTTAAGACCACCGAGAAGGACCACGGCCGCATTGAAACCCGCCGCTATCTCGCCGCCGACAACGTCGATTGGATCGCCTCAGACCGCAGCTATCCCAACGAGCCCCGCTTCCCCGGCATCCGCACCCTGATCCAGGTTCACTCCACAACCGAACAGGCAGGCAAGACGACACAGGAGGTCAGGACCTACATCTCCTCCCTTCCTCTCGACATCCAAAAGATCGCAGCCGCCATCCGCGGCCAATGGAGCGTCGAGAGCATGCACTGGCTCCTCGATGTCCACTTCAAGGACGACCTCTCAAGATACCGCCAAGGTCACGGCGCTAAGAACATGGCGGTCGTCCGACGCTTCGCTCTCGATCTGGTCCGAGCCAACAAGGCCAAGGGAAGCGTCAAAACCAGACGTCTCATAGCCACATGGGACCCAGACTTCCTCTTACAGGTCCTAAGCTTACAACCCCCGTTAGCACAACGTTAATCCGGACTCCTTGCCGTGCACCGTAGGACGAAGCTGATGTAACATAACGCCGGCGGCAAGCCTATCCTGCCCTCCAATTCTTTAACTCACCCCGTAGATGACCACTAATCATCATCTTCGTCTTATATGAAACTGAGTCGCATCTGCGACGGATTTTCTTGCATCTCCACGCGCAGCTCGAGGCTGGTATCCGGGCCTCCAGTTTGAAGCGCCTTAAGCCGACACCCACATAAACATCGGCCTCTCAACAATGCGGGGGATCGGAGCAGGAGCACGCGCCGACGCCGGAGGTGCTTGGAACTTGATGTCCGTGTATACATTTGTCTATCATAGTGGCCGATGAGTGAGAGACTCGCCGGGTTCGACTGGGACAATGGAAACCGCACGAAGTGTCAGAAGCACGGGGTGACGATCGCAGAGATTGAAGGCCTTTTCGAAGGGGAGGTGGCGGTGCTTCCTGATCCTCGTCACTCCGCCGCGGAAACTCGGTTTCTAGGGGTGGGCCGCACTCCTTCCGGACGCCATGTGTTCGTCGCCTTCACATTCCGGGAGCGCAGCGGGGCGAAGTACCTTCGCCCGATTAGCGCCCGCTTCATGCACCGCAAGGAGGTCCTGTACTATGAACAAGCCAATTCCTGATCTGAGGACCGACGAGGCCGCCGAGCGCTTCGTAGAAGAGGCCGATCTCACGCAGCATAATCTGAGCGGCTTCGTCGCGACGCGATTTGAATTTCAAGCTAAGGCGGCGCAGCTGAATCTACGGCTTCCAGAAACGCTGCTCCAGGCTGTCAAAGCCAAGGCTAAAGCCCGGGGCATCCCCTATACGCGGTTCGTGCGCGAAACCCTCGAGAGGGCTGTCTCCAAACTCCCCTAAGGCTCGGCCACATCCACGATCAGCGCCAGGGATGATCATCCTGTGGTTGCTCTGCCTCCCGACGGGGATAAGGGACCGGCCAACGGACTCCGGGAACTTCGGCGTCATCCGGGACGAGGAGCCAACATTTGTGAGGATACGCAGAGCACCCAGGGCCGCGGCGATCGCGGAGACGCCACCGAGCGCCGACGCATCCGCGATTTCAGGCGCGCGGGCGACCAACTTGGATGGACGCTGGTGATCCTAGAGCCCGAGGTGAAGCGCCAGTTCTTCGTAATTGTGTTGCCACAGGCTGCCGCCCCTGGGCTCGCGCTGGTGGAACGAGCGGAAGCCGATCATCTGCTGGAGACGAGGCGACATTTTCCGCGCCTCTTCCATTGGAACGACGAAGGGATAGGCCTCTTCGGGCACCAGGAACGAAGGATTGAAGGCCGAGGCGATGACGCGGCGCCTGACGTCCGCGGTGAGGTTCGCGCCGCCGCCATGAATCATCTTGCCGCCATAGAACAGGACCGAGCCTGGCTTCAGCTCGGCGGCAATGGTCATCTCTGCAGTGGCACGACGGTCAAAATCCCAGCGATGGCTGCCGGGGATGACTCGGGTCGCCCCAGCCGCCTCGGTGGAGTGGACGAGCGCTAGGATCATATTGCAGACAACATCGGGTCCGTTCGGGCCGTACCTGTAGAAGACGGGGTAGTTGCCCATGTCCCGATGCAGCGGTTGTAGTTTTTCGCCGGGTTGGATCTCGATCGCCTGGCTCGACTGCAACCAGAATGCGTCCGACACACCCTTGAACACCGTTTTGACGTAGTCATAGGTCTCATCCCGATCGATGAGCCGTTCACGCCAGGTCGGGCTTAAGGTCACGACATTGGTCAGCCGCTTGGTCTTGGCTCCCCAGAACGCTTTTTCGACCGGGTCGTCCTTGATCGTGCCGGTATGCAGGACGTCAAGGGCGCCATCGAGGTCCGCATTCACCGCCGCCACCTCGGCGTTGGTCAGCGCCCCGTCCAGGATCAAACCACCATCGCGATGAAAGATCTCCATGACCTGGTCCGTTGGTGCGCCAAACGGTAGGGTGGCGAGGGTCGGCGCGGTCTTCAGATCAGGATCGGACATCGTCACGCCTCATTCGCTAGGGGAAAGGAGACGGCAGGTGCAGCCCACTCCGGCGCGGCCTCAAGCCGCGGCCACGGCCGGATAATCGATCGCGAAGCTGTACTTGGGGTCATAGTGCGCTTGCCAGTAGCCCTCCCAGATCTGGCGAGTGAGAGGGCCCACCTGACCGCCGCCCACGGACCGCCCATCCAACTGGGTCAGCGGCATGACCCCGCCCGCGGTGGTGCAAATGAGGAGCTCATCGGCCGTATAAAGATCATCGACCGGCACGAAGTCCAACACGGTTTTCAGGCCAAGCCCGGCGGCGACCTCGATCACCGTCTTGCGCGTGACGCCCTCCAAGACGCCGCGGGAGGGGGTGCGCAGCACCCCATCCTTGATCAGCACGATGTTATAGCCGCCGCCCTCGGTGATGTTGCCATCGCCATCGGGCAGTAGCGAATAGACCGCTCCGCGGTCCATGGCCTCCAGCCAGCCCCGGCAGAAGTCGCCCCATTGCAGATTCTTGACGGTCGGGTCCATCGCCCCTGGCGGAGTTCGGCGAACCGTCCGGGTTACGATGGCGGATCCGCCAGTCCGCTGGACCTCGGGCGGCATCGCCCAGACATACGGCATCACCATCAGGTAGAGGTTGTTCTCATAGCTTTGATATTCGCGGACGAATTTCAGGCCCCTGGTGACGATCAGCTCGACGTAGGCGTCGCGGATGCCGGACCTGGCGACCATGTCCACGAGGGTGCGACGGAGCGTCTCCCGATCGAGCGGGATACGCAGGCGCATCTTCTCACAACTGGCCTCTAGGCGATCAAGGTGCTCGTCCAAGCGGAAGAAGCGCCCGTCCCAAACGCCGGGGACGTCGTAGGTTAGATCGCTGCGCAGGAACCCCTGATCGAGGATCGGGATTCGCGCCTCCGCGAGGGGGACGAACTCGCCGGCAATCCAGGCGACGCCCTTGGCGTAGGGATCGGTATTCGCCTTCGACGCCGCTTGGCGCCGCTCGTAGCCGGCGAAGACCTCTTCCATCGAATACATGACATGTCTCCCGTGCGGGCTTGGGCGGTCTGACGAGGGGCGAGCAAAAAGGCTTATCAGGGCGGCGTTGGGCTCAAGGTGATCATCACCTCGGAGGGTCCGTTTAGGGTGTCGCCAAGGCGTTGCTGAGCCTCGGCGGCCGCTTCCACGGGCTCGAAGCCATACCGAACAGGTTTGGCCCATAGGCGCATATACAATCGACATAAGGATTCCCGTCGGAGTCCCAGAGCCTGGCTCCTTTCCCCCGAGAAAAGAACTGCGGGAACTCCGGCGGTAGAAGTCGGGTCGATTCATGGCCATACATGCCGCCCGGGATGATCTGCCGCGCGCGTTCGCGTAGCGCGCGGTCGATCGTGTTGGTCCAGCTCATGGCTCCCTCATTGATCGATATATATTTACTATCTGATCGGATAGTGCGGCGCCGTCAAGTCGGTGCTATCGCATGGAGAAGCGTGCACGGCGGCGGGCGTGAACGATCGGCGAGGGTGCCGATCGCGAACTCCGTCCCTTCGGCGACAATGGCGTGAATCACGCTGCACCAATCCCGTCGCTGCTCACGACCCCTGCGATTGTCGAGCCAGAGCAGCGACCGAGCGGCCGCCGCCGAAATCAGGCTAGGGAATGGCCGCCCCACCACGGACCGCTGGCCGAAAAGCGGTTGCCGATCAACACGAATGATGAATAATTATTGATCAACTAGCTGAGGGGTCTGGCGAGGTGGGGCGTTAGGATAGGTAACAGCGGTTATCGGCATGGGCCTGATGGGGGCGGCGATCGCCGCGCGGCTGTGCGCCACGGAGCGGACGGTCATCGTCTGGAACCGGACCGCCTCGAAGTGTGGGCCGCTCGCGGACATGGGCGCGCAGGTCGCCGAAACCGCGCGTGACGCGGTGAATGCCGCCGACACAGTGATCAGTCGAACTTGTATTTTCCATCGACGCCCGTGCCGACCTTCGGGCGCTGAACCGTCCTGCGTAAACGCGCTTCGGAAAAAAACGGGAGGTCTCTGGCCCTGGGGCGACGACTGCACTGCGATTACACCGAACCTTGGCCGCGGTATTTTGAGGTGTCTATCGAACCTTTTGCTTCTCCTTCGGCGCCGAAACGCGGCGGGTCTTGGGTTCGGACTTCGGTTTTGGAAGAAGTCGAAAGCGCGTCTGGCACCATGCGAAGTCAATGCCGACATCCAGCAGGGCGTCGGAACGCCCGCAGGGGCAGGCGAAGTCCATGACTTCGATGACGCGATAGGTCTCCCCGGCTTGCAGGGGCACCGGCCGGCCCGTGACATGGTTCGGGGCGGCGTTGACGCAGAGAACAAGATCGCCGGGGCCGACAGCGTCGCTCATAGGTTTCATCCCATACCCGAGGATAAGGATAGACCCTCGCGGGCCAGGTGCAATGACCGGCCTGCAATGACTGGCCGTGGCCTAGGTGACCCGGCCTAAGGGGCGCACCGCTATCCGAGGGGTTGCGACGGGGGTTGACGGCGTGCGATCGACCCCGACGGGCGGCTGACCGCTCTCACCTACGTCGGCGGCCATGCATACCGCCTGAAGAGAACCTCGCCGCCTTCGAGGTGAATTCCGATCGCCGGGTTGATGGGCTCGCCGTTGTCGCGAAGGTCTTCCAATAGGGCGGAAAATAGCGCCCTCTGCTGCTCGGGCGTCGCCTGAGGCACAAGGACGACACAAGTCCGGGGTGCAAGGGTTGAGCGCGATACAGGCGGCGAAAATCGACGGCGTTATGGGTGAGAGTGTTGACCGCCTTCAGCACCAAGCCGCTGACAGCGGCGGCCTCGGTAGGCGCCAAGGTTCTCAGGGGCTGGGCGATCCCGCTTAATCTAAGAGAGACGCTGATCTCCGGATCGAAGCTTACGCCGAGCTTCCCGCCCCAAGGTGGGCGCCCCAAGGCGGGCGCAAGGTGTATGAGCGTCTGGCGGCTAAGCTGCGATATTCGCCTGGGCGGCGTTGGAGAGCTTGACGAGAAGGCGCGCGCGGCTTGGCGCGTCGAGCGGGTTGACCGGGTCGCGAAGGGCTCTGATCGCGGTCAGGTGCTGTTCGATCACGCCGCGAACCAGCTCCCCCCGCTCCACCGAAAGGGCCAGATAACTCAAGAGGGAGGATATGACCGCGGCAAGATCGGGGTCTGCGTGATGGAAGGCGGCGCCCTGGAGCTCAGAGGCGCGTTCCAGCATCCCCTTCATCGCCTGGAGGGGTCGAACTTCGTAAAGATCAAGTTGGGTGCGGAAGGCCTGTTCGGCGGCGGCGAAGATGCTGGCCATGGCCTGAGCCTCGCTGGTGTCTGAGCGGCGCTTGCGCTGACCGGAGAACTCTCCGGAGTTAAACCTGCGCCGATCCGGGCCGACATACTGGCGCGCCTCGACCCAGAGGCGCGGCTTTAAGGCCACGTTCTCGATCCGCTTGTAGAGATGGCCCGCGGTGAAGGGTTTGACCAGAAACTCGTGCGCCCCCGCGTCTCGGGCGGCGATGATCGCGCCCTCGCGCGGCTGGTAGGCGGTGACAACCACCGGGCTCTTGCGCGCCGGGATCCCGCTGCGGCGGAGCCTGTGGGTCAGCTCCACCCCGTCCAGCCCAGGGCCTTCGAGGTCGGTGAACACAAGCTGGGGCTCAAACTCGGCGGCGATCTCAAATGCGCGCTCGGTATTATTGGCGTAAATGGGCTGGCGCGCGCCAACCTGCTTCAGGAGTTCGCCGAGCAGGCGCGCGGATGCGGTGCTGGTGTCGGCGATCAGCACCCGCTCGATGTGCCGGGCGATGCGTGCCATCACTTTGGGATCGGTGTTGAACACCCCGGGGCTCCGGTAGCCGTCAATCACCTCTAGGGTTGTCATAATCCCGTAAATATCGGATTGACGGCGGTTTCTGGTCCTAAGGGCCCTAAAACCTGGCCTAGCTATCCCCTCGCCCGCCCTGCCCGCCTCGTCGCCGAGCCTTGGCTCGCGCGCCGCCGTCTTCCGGTTCATGGCGCGCTGCGGAACGCTTGGCGTTTGTCGCGCGCTTGCCAGTGACGAAGGCATGCCTCGGGCCATGCACGCCCGCTCTGGGCTTAAGGGGCTCGGTATCGGCCGGCTGGTCGGGCGCCGACGGACGCCTCAGCCTTCGCCTTCTCCCAATCAGCCTCGCCCCCGAGCGGCTTGCGGAACAGGCGCGGCGCCCCGTCGCGGCGGACAATGGCGAGGATGTTAGCGGCTCTGTCGTAGATCAGAACATCGCCGTTCGGGCGGCTCACCCGCTCGACCCCGTGCGGCGGATGCTCGATGAAGGCGCGCGCTTTGCGCGCATAGTCCTTAGCGTCGCGAGCGCCGAGAGGGGCGCCCCAGTGTTCGAACTGATAGTCAAGGTTCTGGATCGCCGTGTGGTCGCGGTTGTCCGCCCAGATCGGTTTTCCATCAAGCATCGGCTCTGGACCGTGCCCAAGGGGGCGCCCGCCGCCTGCCATCCACACGCTATCCTGAGGACCTAAGCTCGCCGCCCGGCTCTGTTCGGCGGCCGAGCTCAGAAGGGTCGCCGCCAGGAGAACTGCAAGACTGAGAGGCGCTCCCTTGTTACGTGTCATTGCCCATTCGCCTTTCCTTTTAGGATGCGTCCGACATCCCGTCGCAGAGCCCATGTTGGGCGTCTATCTTATCGGGTCAATCCCGGCCAGGCGGCGGGCGGCCCTCGTCTTGCAAGACGCGGCCGGAGGTTTCGGCTAAACGGCGAAGATGGCGGCAAAGAGCGTCCTATTGATCGTCGGCGGCGGCATCGCCGCCTATAAGTCCCTTGAGCTGGTGCGCCTTTTGCGAAAGGCCGACATCGGCGTTCGCCCGGTGCTGACCGCGGCCGGGGCCGAGTTCGTCACGCCCCTGTCCCTGGCCGCGCTCGCCGAAGACACCGTGCGCACCGACCTCTTCAGCCTCACGGACGAACAGCAGATGGGCCACATCGAGCTCAGCCGCGCCTCGGATCTGGTTGTCGTCGCGCCCGCAACTGCCGATCTTATGGCCAAAGCGGCCCACGGCCTCGCCGGCGATCTGGCCGCCACAGCCCTCCTTGCGACCGACAAACCCGTCTTGATGGCGCCGGCCATGAACCTTCGCATGTGGCTTCATCCGGCCACCCAGCGGAACCTGGCGACATTAAAGGCCGACGGCGTGCGCTTCATCGGCCCAGATGAGGGGGCGATGGCCTGCGGCGAGTTTGGCCCGGGGCGCATGGCTGAACCTCAAGCGATCTTTGCCGCGATCCAAACCATGCTGGCCGGGGAGGCCGCGCGGCCGCTCTTGGGCCGAAGGGCGCTCGTAACCGCCGGCCCGACCCTCGAACCGATCGATCCGGTGCGTTTCTTGTCAAACCGCTCGAGCGGTGCGCAGGGCTATGCGATCGCCCAAGCCCTGGAGCGCCTCGGCGCAAGCGTGACCCTGGTCTCGGGTCCGACGGGGCTGAGCGCGCCGCCTGGCGTCACCCGGATCTCGGTCGAGAGCGCCGAACAGATGCTGGCCGCCTGCCGCGCCGTCCTGCCTGCCGACCTTGCGGTCCTGGTCGCCGCGGTCGCCGACTGGAAGCCCGCAATCTCAGCCAAAACCAAGCTGAAGAAGCGCGGCGCGGATGCGCCCGCTCTTGAGCTGGTGCAGACACCGGACATCTTGATGACCCTTTCTGCGCCTGGACCGGACCGACCGGAGCTCGTCGTCGGTTTCGCCGCAGAGACCAACGACCTCGAGGCCCACGCCCTGGCCAAGCTGAAGCGGAAGGGCTGTGATCTGATCGTCGCCAACGACGTCTCCGGCGACGTGATGGGCGGCGCCGAGAATACGGTCGCCTTGATCCGAAAAGACGGAATTGAGCGCTGGCCGCGCCTGCCCAAGACCGAGGTGGCCGCACGGCTCGCGCGGGTCTTCACAGAATCGCTTAGTAAAGGGCGATGACCCAGCCCGTCTGCATTCAGGTTGTTCAGCTGCCCCATGCAGAGGGGCTTCCCCTGCCGGCCTACGAAACCGCTCATGCGGCTGGAATGGATCTCAGAGCCGCCGTGCCGCAGGACGAGCCCATCACCCTTCAGCCGGGCGCCTGGGCGCTGACGCCGACTGGGCTTAGCATGGCCCTGCCTGAGGGCTATGAGGCGCAGATCCGTCCGCGCTCAGGGCTTGCGGCCAAACATGGGATCACCTGCCTGAACAGTCCGGGCACGATCGACGCGGACTACCGCGGCGAGGTGAAGGTGATCCTGATCAACCACGGGCCCGAACCTTTTGTTATCCGAAGGGGTGAACGCATCGCCCAGATGGTGCTGGCCCCCGTGGTGCAGGCGCGCTGGGTCGAGGCGGCGTCGCTCAGCGAAACCCCCCGCGGCGTGGGCGGGTTCGGATCGACCGGGCGATAAGGGCGAAACCGTCGGTCCGAGCGCAAAATCCAGCGCGCGGGTCCGTGCTGAGCCCGTTCAAGAGGGGGACGCCTTGGACCATTATCCTTCAGATATGCAAAAGGCCGGCGCTAGGGCCGGCCTTTCAACACTTCAACCATGGCGTCGAGCTCAGCTGGCGGTCGCCAGGATGCCGAGGGTCACGACCGGCGTGAGCGCCAGGGCGACGACCAGAAGCGCATGGGTGAAAGTTTTCTGATTTTTACTCATAGTAAACATGTTCTATCCCCTTTGACGTCGCTCGCGAGGTGTGGTGTTCCAGGAAACACCGTTTGGAGGGGGCGTTTCACCTCGTGAGCGACGTTGCTGAAATAGTCCGCACGTCCTGCCTCTGCAAGGGCAGAATGGTGCATTGCACATTAATTCGCGGCAATTTCTGTTGCGTTGCACCCAGGCCACAGGGGAAGATTTCACCCCCGCGATTTCGCAGACATCGCCAAACCCTGTATGAGCGGGCATGGCTAAAGCCTTTCTGGCCTCGCTGTCGCTCACCGACTTCCGCTCTTATCGCACGGCCCTCCTGACCCTGGACGGCGGGCCGGTGGTCCTGTTTGGGGCCAACGGCGCGGGCAAGACCAATCTTTTGGAAGCGGTGTCCTACCTATCCCCAGGCCGGGGCCTCAGGAGCGCCACAGCCGCGGAGGTTGGCCGAAGACCGCCCGGCGAGCGCACCAGCCGGCCCTGGAGCGTCTCGGCCCTGATCAAACACCCCCTGGACGAAACGCCGGATGGCGGAACGCGGCTTGGAACCGGCGTAGAGCCGGGCGGCGCGCGCCGGATCGTGCGGATCGACGGGGAGGCGGCCGCCCCCGCCCGCCTGGCTGAACATCTGCGCCTGGTTTGGCTGACCCCACAGCAAGACAGGCTGTTTCTTGAGGGCGGAACCGAGCGTCGCCGATTTTTGGACCGGCTCGCCTTCGCCGACCGACCCGAGCACGCGGCCTACGCGGCCGCCTACGAGCGCGCGCTTCGCGAGCGTTTGCGTCTGCTCACAACCGGCCCGCTGGATCCCGCCTGGCTCGACGCTCTGGAGGTCCAGGCGGGCGAGGCCGGCGCCGAGCTGGCCTTTGGCCGGGCCAGGACCATCAAAGCTCTGCAGGCTGAAATCGACGCCCGATCCGATCGGCCGTTTCCCTCGGCCAGGCTCAGCCTCTCCGGCGACTGGGGTTCGGGCGGCGAGGCCGACGATATCACAAGGGCCCTGCGCCGGAGCCGCGAGCGCGACGCCGCCGCCGGACGCGCTCTGGCCGGGCCCGGCCGCACCGATCTTGTGGTGATCCATGCCGAAAAAGACCGTCTGGCTGCTGAATGTTCCACCGGCGAGCAGAAAGCCCTGATCCTCAATCTGATTTTGGCCCAGGCAAGCCGTCTTTCGCGTGCAGAATCAGCCCCAACCCCTATATTGTTGTTGGACGAGGTGGCGGCCCACCTGGATGGGCAGCGACGGGCTGCGCTGGCGCAGGAGATCGCCGCTCTGGGGCTGCAAGCCTTCCTTACCGGAACCGACCGATCGCTGTTCGAAGCCTTCGACACAGCCGAGGTCATCAGGGTCGATCCGTCGCCGCAAACCGGCGCCGGTCTCACCTCATTAGCCAGACTTGGCATGGATAGGACTGAATGAGCGACCAACCCCCGATCCTGGACGAAAACGGCCAGGGCGAATACGGCGCGGAATCGATCCGCGTGCTGAAGGGACTGGATGCGGTGCGCAAGCGCCCCGGCATGTACATCGGCGACACCGATGACGGCTCTGGCCTTCACCACATGGTCTACGAGGTGGTCGACAACGCCATCGACGAGGCCCTGGCCGGCCACGCCACCGCCGTGAACGTGACTTTAAACCCTGACGGATCGGCCACGGTCACTGACGACGGACGGGGCATTCCGGTGGACATCCACCAGGGCGAAGGCGTCTCCGCCGCCGAGGTCATCATGACCCAGCTGCACGCCGGGGGTAAGTTCGACCAGAACTCCTATAAGGTGTCCGGCGGTCTGCACGGCGTCGGCGTCTCGGTGGTCAACGCCCTCTCGGACTGGCTCGACCTCAAGATCTGGCGCAATGGTCACGAATACGAGATGCGGTTCGAGCGGGGCGACGCGGTCGGCCCCCTCAAGGTCACGGGCAAGGCCCCGATCCGCACCCTGGGTCCTAAGACCGGAGAGCCTCTGACCGGCTCCAGCATCACCTTCCTACCGGGCCTGCGCACCGGTCCCGACAACGGCACCTTCGCCTTCATCGAGTTCGACCGGAAAACCCTCGAGCACCGCCTGCGCGAATTGGCCTTCCTGAACTCGGGCGTCACCATCGTGTTCAAGGACCTCCGCGACGCCGAACCGTTCGAGGAGACCATGCACTACGACGGCGGGGTCGAGGCCTTCGTGCGCCACCTCGATAAGTCCAAGGCGCCCCTCTTGAAAGCGCCGATCGTGGTGCGCGGGCAGCGCGACCGGGTCGAAGTCGACATGGCCCTGTGGTGGAACGACAGCTACCACGAGACCATGTTGCTGTTTACCAACAACATCCCCCAAAAGGACGGCGGCACTCACCTCGCCGCCTTCCGCGCGGCGCTGACACGGGTGATTTCCAACTACACCGAGAGCTCGGGCGCAGCGAAGCGCGAGAAGGTCGGCCTGTCCGGCGAGGACGCCCGCGAGGGGTTGACCTGCGTCCTCTCGGTCAAGTTGCCCGACCCGAAGTTCAGTTCACAGACCAAGGACAAACTTGTCTCTTCGGAGGTTCGCCCCGCGGTCGAGAACCTCGTCTCTGAGGGCCTGAACCAATGGTTTGAGGAGCATCCGTCCGAGGCCAAGCTCGTGATCTCAAAGATCGTCGAGGCCGCTGCCGCCCGCGAAGCGGCCAGGAAGGCGCGCGAGCTGACCCGGCGCAAATCGGCCCTCGACATCACCAATCTGCCCGGCAAGCTGGCGGACTGCCAGGAGCGTGATCCCGCCAAGTCTGAGCTCTTCATCGTCGAGGGCGACAGCGCCGGCGGCAGCGCTAAACAGGCCCGCAACCGCGAGAACCAGGCCATCCTGCCCTTGCGCGGCAAGATCTTGAATGTGGAGCGGGCGCGGTTCGACAAAATGCTGTCGTCCGAACAGGTCGGAACCCTGATCACCGCCCTCGGCGCGGGGATCGGCCGAGGGGAGTTCGACCCCGACAAGGTGCGCTACCACAAGATCATCCTGATGACCGACGCCGATGTGGACGGCGCGCACATCCGAACCCTCCTGCTCACCTTCTTCTATCGTCAGATGCCGGAGCTGATCGACCGGGGCTATCTCTATATCGCCCAGCCGCCGCTCTATAAAGCGTCCAAGGGCAAGTCCTCCCGCTACCTCAAGGACGATCAGGAGATGGAGGCCTTCCTGTTCGAGGAAGGCTCAGACGGGGCGGTCTTGGAGCTGGCCTCGGGCGAGCGCCGCTCCGGCGCGGATCTGATCTCTCTCGTGCGGGAGGCGCGCACGGCCCGCGCCCTGATCGACCGGCTGGCGAGCAGAGCGCCGGCCTTCGCCATCGAACAGGCCGCCCTGGCCGGGCTGCTTGGCAACAATCCAGACCCCGACAAAGCCGCCCGTCGCTTCGACCTTTACGCCGAAGAGGGCGATGGCCGCTGGACCGGCGCCGCAGCGGAGAGCGGCGGCGGCCTGGGCTATGGTCCGGGCGGATTTATCTTCTCGCGTGAGCGGCGCAGCGTCTCCGAACGCGTGGTGCTGGACGAGCTTTTGATCCATGCCTCCGACGCCCGCCGCCTCGCCGAGCGCGCCTTCAGCCTCGGGGAAATCTTCGAAACCCCCGCCGTCTATCGGCGGAAGGACCAGACCACCACCGTCCGCGGGCCCCTCGACCTTGTGAACGCCGTCCTCGACGCCGGGCGCAAGGGCCTCTCGATCCAGCGCTATAAGGGTCTCGGCGAGATGAACCCGGAACAGCTCTGGGAGACCACGCTGGATTCGAATGCGCGCACCCTGCTCCAGGTCAAAGTCGCCCATGTGGACGACGCCGATGACATGTTCAGCCGCCTGATGGGCGACCTTGTCGAACCCCGGCGCGAGTTCATCCAGGAGAACGCCCTGGACGCCGAGGTCGACGTCTAGCGGCTCGCCCTGGGGCCTTAGCGTCTGGCGAGGGCGGCGAGTGAGATCACCGGATCTGGCGAGCCGTCCTAGCCCTTAAGCGCGGTTGGCTTCGGGGCGACGAAGATCGCAGGCCTGGCCATGAGTTTTGGGAGGAAACGCCTCATGCGTCGGCTTCATCTTGGCGCAACAGCCCTGGCGGCCGTCGCAGCCCTCGTCCTGATCGGACCTGCCGGCGCCCAGGACCGGCCGAGCCTGCGCTCAAGCGTGATCGAGCGGGCGGCTCGGTATCACGCCCGGATCCAACGCGACCAATACGGCGTGCCGCACATCAGCGGCCCTACCGATCCGGATGTCGCCTTCGGTTTCGGCTTCGCCCATTCCGAGGACGATTTTCCCACGCTGCAGGTGGCGGTGCTGACCTCGCGCGGCGAACTCGCGAGCTTTGAGGGCCCCAGGGGCGCGATCAGCGACTATCTGGTGCGGCTGCTGAAGGTCAAAGAGACCGTGGCGTCCCAGTACGATACCGCCCTTCCCCCAGAAACCCGCGCTGTGCTCGAGGCCTACGCCGACGGGATCAACGACTACGCGGTCCTTCATCCTGAAAACGTCGCGCCGGGTCTGCTGCCCGTGACCGGCCGCGACGTCGCCGAGGGCTTCGTGTTTCGGACGCCGTTCTTCTATGGCCTGGACCACGTGATTGGCGCCGTCCTCGCCCCCGAGGTGAAGCCGAGCCAGGTCGCCATGACCGGACCCTTTCCCATCGGCTCCAACGGGATCGCTGTAGCCGCCTCCAAATCCGCCGACGGCGCCACGCGCCTTCTGGTCAATTCACATCAGCCCTACGTGGGGCCAGTCGCCTGGTACGAGGCGGTGCTGGA
>Ga0116229_10002570_pt1 | contig 29422 bp, 23 predicted proteins | sample S1TSphgellanicum_3_FD_87313 | JGI IMG/M metagenome (GOLD analysis project Ga0116229, IMG submission 87313) | Host-associated microbial communities from peat moss isolated from Minnesota, USA - S1T2_Fc - Sphagnum magellanicum MG | ecosystem: Host-associated > Plants > Peat moss > Unclassified...
AATGGCCGCTGCGCCGCGCGCCCTCGAGGCGTTCGCCGAGCGGTCCGATCGAGATTGCCGATGCGAAGTCCGCGGGGTACATGCGGTCGACCGCCGGCGCATACAGAAGGTCGACGCCGTGCGCCTCGAGGAGCTCGGCATCGTGCGCGAAGGCGCGCGGGTACTTTTCGAAGTCTTCGCCCGGTCCGAACTGCAGCGGGTTCACGAAGATCGAGGCAACGACTGACGCGTTCTCCGCGCGCGCCCGGTCGACCAGCGCCAGGTGCCCGGCATGAAGCGCTCCCATGGTCGGGACGAAGCCGACCGGGCGCTTGAGCGTCCGCGATACGGCTCTGGCCGAACCCGGCGTCCGCACGATCTGCATGGCGCGACTAGGCCTTGGTGACCCGCAAGAGGGTGCGGCCGATGATGAAGCGCTCGCCCGGAGCGATCGTGGTCTGGGCGGCGACCGCGTGACCGTCGACCCGGGTCCCGTTGCGGCTCGCCAAATCCTCGAGCACGAGCCGGTCACCTTCCTCCCGAACCCGCGCGTGTTTACGTGAAATGTACCGATCAAGCGTTATGCAGGCGGCAGCCAGCGCATCGTCGCGGCCGATGGTGATCTCGCCTTCGAAGGGCCAGGTTTTCCCGTCGAGCGGCCCGCTCAAAATCTCCAGGATATACATTTCGTGGGAAGCTTATCCCAGGCGGCCCGAACTTCCCCGGTGAACGCAACGCCAAACCAATAGGCGCTTCTGATCCGGTCGCGCGCACCAGGAGACCGGGGGGCGATGCCCGCCGTATGAGAGAGGACAATGGCAACAGGGAGCGACCCGGCGGACCCGGAGGAAAAAGCCCCGATTGAGGAATTGCTTCGGGACATCGTGGAACTCGACTTGCAGGAAATCGATTTCGACGCGCTCCGGGAAGCCGAGAACGAGCAGACGCGGTGGATCTTGGAAGACCTGTCCGGCAAGACCATCAAAAAGGCCGACATCGAGGACCGGCGGATCGTGCTGGAAACCAACGACGGCAATCGATATTTTTTCTACGGCTTCATGGGGAGCGGCGGCCCGTCTCGATAACGGACCTCGTCGCTATTCGGCCGGTTCGCCTTCGAGGTCGTCTTCGGCCGCCCGGCGCTGCACTTCGCTAGCGACGTAGCGCACGATTTCTTCCTGATCGCGTGGATCGATGTGCGTGAACACGACGCCGTGAAAGAACCGGCCGTCCTCCGCATTGTAGAAGGACAGGACGATACGGCCGCGCACGACGATTTCGCGTTCGACTTCCGGCAGCGCGAAGCGGAGCAACAGGATCGAACCGAGCGGCAAATCCTCGTCGGTGGCAAGTCGTACGCCGCCGCCGCCGAGGTCGCTGGAGATGCCCGAGCTCGTGTCGCCCTCGCCATCCCGGGCGTAGGTGACCGGCATGGTGACGGCGACTCGCACGTAGCGGCGACGGTAGGGCACTCCGCTCTCCGTAACGACGACCTCGTTGTGTTCCTTCACGAGCGCGCTCTCCGATTCATTAGATTTGAGCCTTCTTTGTTGATGCGAGGGGTACCCCCCCGCCGCACCGCACACCGTGAAAACGCTTACGCTTTCCGGCTTGGCGACCAGCCTGCGGTCAGGCGAGCGCCGAAGCCGCGAACAGCGCACCGAGCGCGACGTGCAGCCGGCTCGTCCCGCCCTGGAGGTAGACGTCGAACGGCGCGCGCAGGGGCGCATCGCAGGAGAGTTCGATCGTGGCGCCCGCGACGAACGCGCCACCCGACATGATCACCGGGTCCGGATACCCGGGCACGGGCCCCGGCTCGGGCGCGAACCCGGCATTGACCGGCATCGCCCGCTGAAGACCGCGGGCGAAGGCGATCACGCGTTCGGGCGAACCCAAGCGGATCGCTTGAACGATATCGTAGCGCGCCGCGCCGGGGAGCGGGTCGACCACCACGCCGAGTTCGGCGAAGAGCGCCGCGGCGAAGTCCAGCCCGGCCAGACATTCGGCCACGACCAGCGGCGCCGCGAAGAGCCCTTGGATGAAGGCGCGGCCGAAACCCAGCGTCGGGCCGAGCGCGCTGCCGAGGCCGGGCGCGTAGAGCCGCGCCGCGACCCGTTCGACGACGTCCGCGGACCCGGCCACGTAGCCGCCCGCGGGGGCGAGACCGCCGCCGAGATTCTTGATGAGCGAACCCATGACCGCGTCGACGCCGTGATGCGTCGGCTCCGTCGTCTCGACCAACTCCCCGTAACAGTTGTCGACCAGCACGCGCGCGTGCGGCGCGACCGCGCGCACGGCTCGCGCGACGGCGCCGCATTCGGCCGCGGACAATGCCCGGCGCGGAGCGTAGCCGCGCGAGCGCTGCACGAAGACGACGTCGGCGCCGGCCGCGCAAGCTCGCGTTAACGCGGGCAGATCGACGCCGCCCTCGGGTGCGAACGGAACCTCTTCATATCGCGCGCCGCGCGAGACCAGCGAATGCGGCGCCTCGACGAGCGCGTTGCGCAGCGTGTCGTACGGACGCCCGGTCGCGGACACCAGCCGTCCGTCGGCCGGCAAGCAGGCTTCGAGCGTCGCGACGATCGCGTGCGTTCCGCTGACGAAGCCGAGGCGCGCCAGCGCGCGCTCGGTCCCGAAGAGGCGCGCGATCAGCGATTCATAACCGGCGCGCGCGGCGTCGTCGTAACCGTAGCCGAGCGAACCCCAGAGATCGCTTTCGGCCAGACCTTCGTCGACGAACGCGCCGAGCACGCGCGCGCCGATGGCGGCGGCGGTCGGTCCGCGCGCGTCCGGATCGAGGGAACTCGACGCCCGGCGCGCCGCCTCGGCGATCCGCGGCGGAAACGCGAAGCGTTCGAGGAGCGCCTCGATCATGCGGCCGTTTCGGCTTGCGCTTCCCGTCGCCGTTCTTGGCGCTCGTACGCGTTGACGAACGGCGCATAGATGCCGAGCGCGATCAAGACGTCGACGAAAATCAAGACGACCGAACGCCAATCCTTATTGGTCGCCAAGAAAACACCGATCGGCAACGGCACGGTCGAGAAAATGTAATAAGCCGGCTTAGCGACGAGGCCCAAATCCATCGCCCACCACGACACGATCGCGAGCACGAGCGGCGCGACGACGAACGGAACGGAAAGGGTCGGATTGAGGACCAGCGGCAGCCCGAACATCAAGGGCTCGTTAGCGTTGACGATCGACGGTAAGAGCGTGGCCAGCGCCACGCGCCGAATGCGCTTGACCTTGCTGCGCAAGAGCAGCAATACCAGCGGTAACGTCGCGCCCGCGCCGCCGGGAAAGACGAATAGGAACATCGACACCGTCACGATGTGCGGCAGCGGCTGGTTGTGCGCGAGCGCGTCGGTGTTCTGCAATTGCAGGTTGAAGTAGACGGGCAACACCACGGCCGCCAGCAACGCGGGGCCGTGAATGCCGATCGTCCAGAGCAAGGTTTCGACCAGCGTGATGATCAGGAGCGCCGTCAGGCTGTCGCCGAGATCGCCGAGCGGCGCGATCGCGACGTTGAGCGCCGACGTCAAGGACACGCCGAGCGCCAAGCACGAGCCGGCGAGGCCGACGATCACGATCGCGCCGGCGAACGAGCCCGCGACCGCGCCCAGCCGGCGGCGCCCCAGGTTCAGCGCCGCGACCGTCAGCAAGGCGATGCCGATCGCGAGAAAGAGCCCGCTCGAACCCACCGCCTTCGCCATCGCGAAGAACGTCCGCGCGCGTTCGTACGGCAACGAAAGGGCGAAGGCCGCCAGCGCAACGCTCACCGCGACCGCCGGCGGAACGCCGCGGCGCTTCGCCAGATCGTTCGTCAACAGGACGACCAGCAATGCCGACATGACGCCGAACGCGGCGGCAAACGATTCCGTGAAGCGCTGGCTCAACGTCCCGGGCTGAATCGCCATGAACCCGACGAGGCCCGCAGCCAGACCGATAAAGCTGATCGGTAGTGCGGTCTGAATCGCGACCATCTCGGGCGACTCCGCAAAAGCCCGGAGGCGCGGTACGATCCGCTGGATGAGGCCCGCCTGCGCCGGGCCCGCGTCGGGAGAGGGCACGGGGGAGCGTCATTCGCGTGCGAGCCGCGATCACCCGGCGCGAACCGCAATCGTCCACGGTCTCAGATCTTGCGCGTTCGAGAGAGCGCCGGGGAATTCCGCAGTCTGCTATAGCTTGCGAAACACCGCGCCCACCCGGCCGATCACGGTGACGTCGTCAGCGAAGATCGGCTTCATCGTCGCGTTCTCGGGTTGCAACCGGACCCGGCCGGCCTCCCGGAAGAAACGCTTGACGGTCGCTTCGCCGTCGACCATCGCCACGACGATCTCGCCGTTGGCCGCGTCGGGCTGAGGCGCGACGACGATCAGGTCGCCGTCGAGGATGGCGGCATCGATCATCGAGTCGCCCTGGACCCGCAGCATGAACGTGCCGTTCTTGCGCGCGAACTCGGGCGGCAGGACGAACTCGCCCTCGAGGTTTTCGGTCGCCGTGATCGGCACGCCCGCGGCTACTTTGCCGACGATCGGCAGCACGCCGTAGTCGCGCGCCGCCGCTTCCGCGATGGCCGCGGGCGTCGCGGCGCCCCGGGTGATCAGCGCGCGCGGCTTGGTCGGGTCGCGATGGATCAGCCCTCGCTTCTCGAGGGATTTGAGGTGCGATTGCACCGTGGAGGACGAGGACAACCCCACGCGTTCGCCGATCTCGCGGACCGACGGCGGGTAGCCGTGCTCCTCGGTGAAATCGCGGATGACCTCGAGGATGCGCGCTTGGCGCTCCGTCGGGGCTCGCTCAGTCATGTGCACTCCCACTATCGTTTGCGGCGCACCGCGCGCCGCGATTGACGAAAGGGTAGCACAAGAGGCGCATCAAATGCAAACATACGTTCGACGATCTCTTGACATATCCACAGCCCCCTTGCTAAAATATGGTGGACGAACAGGCGTTTGGCCCAATATGTAGGGCCAAGACGAAGGAGATAGAGAGATGTACTCGCCGAAACGCAAGCGGATCACCCTGATGCCGGCCGTCGCCCTGGCCACGCTCAGCGCTCTCATCGCGATCCCGGCGCTCTCTCAGTCCCGTCTCTACGCCGCCGCACCTCAACATTTCGCGAGCGTCACCGTCCAACGCGGGGAAAGCCTGTGGACGATCGCCGACCGTTACACCGCCACCAACGGTAGCGTCCAAGACACGATGGACGACATCAGCGCCGCCAACGCCCTGACCACATCGACGGTCTATCCCGGCGAACACCTAAAAATCCCCCGCTAACTCGGCTCCCCGCGCGAACCGCGCCTCCCACTTCCCGCCGCGAACAAGGACGGCTCCGACACCCTCGGAGCCGTCCTTGTTTTCTGAACGGCACCGGCCCCAGGTCAGGACCACCGCGGCCTTCCTACAAAAGCGTGGGTTTGCCAGCCGTATTTTCGCGATGTCACGCAGAGAGTCAAGCGTCCGAAACGAGAGCCCTTGGTGTCAGCGGATCACATCCTGTCGTACATTTGCTGGTTTCCAAGTCGCGGCGGTCTTTCCGTTAAGGCTGCCGGCAATTGCGGTTTCGCAAAAAAATACCCCTGAAAGCGGCGGCAGCCGAGCTCGCGCAACAAGTCGTATTGTTCTACGGTCTCGACGCCCTCGGCGACGCAGTTCACCTGCAACTCAGCCGCAAGCGTCAGAACGGCCTTCGCAATCGCGCGGTCGAACTTGTCGCTCGCGATGTCGGCGACGAAGGCGCGGTCGAGCTTTAAGGTGTCGATCGGAAAGTACTTTAAATAGGAAAGGGAACTATAGCCGGTGCCAAAGTCATCTATCGCCAGACGCACCCCAATGAGTTTTAATGTCGCCAGCGTCTCTATCACGTCCTTGAAGCCCTCGACCATGACGCTTTCGGTCAACTCGAGTTCGAGCGCTCCAGGCGGAATCCCAGTCTCGGCGAGTACTGCTGCGATCAATTCGGCGAAGTTTCTCTCCCGAAATTGGACGGTCGAGACGTTGACGCAGACGTGAAGGTCGAACCCGGCATCGAGCCAAGCGCGTGCCTGACGACAAGCGGTGCGCAACACCCATTCGCCCAACGCTACGATTAGGCCGGCGCGCTCTGCCATTTCGATAAAGTCTCCCGGCATCACCAGGCCTCGCGATGGATGGTTCCAGCGGACGAGCGCCTCTACGGTGACGTTGCCGGCGGCGATGTCGACGATCGGCTGGTAGTGGAGCACGAGTTCGTCGCGCTCGAGCCCCAAGCGCAGCTCATCCTCGAGGCGATGACTCGCTTCCATGCTGGCGGACAGATTGCTCGAGAACCACTCCATCGCGTGCCGGCCGCCCTTTTCGGAAGCGGAGGAAGCCAACTCTGCTCCCTGCAACAGCGCCGTAGCATCCGTGCCGTTACTCGGTGCGAGGCTGATCCCGACGCCGGCGGCCAGGTGATGCGCGCGTCCCTCGAGAGCGAACGGCAGCGAGATGGACGCGACGATTCGAGCTGCGGTTGCGGCGACGCGCTCCACGCTTTCGACGTCCGTTAATAGAATGACGAAGGCTTCATCGTGCAGGCGTGCCACCGTATCGCCACCCCGAACCGCTTCACCCAAACGCAGCGCCAGCAGACGCAGCAAGCTATCAACGGTCATGCGCCCGAAGCTGGCATTAACCTCTGCGAGTTGAGCAAACGTGAGTGCTATGACTGCGGCGATGCGTCCCTTTGCGGACGCTTCGGCAGCGGCCGAGGCGATACGCTCGAGTAGCAGCGCGCTATTGGGAAGACCGGTGAGCGAATCGTAATGTGCGAGTCGCCAGAATTCGATCTCGCGCTGTCGGCGCTGCGTTACGTCAATGATCGATGCGTAGCCTGGCGCATTCTCGTCGGCTCCGAAACTTCCGTGCTCCACGACGATGCGCGGAGCGTGATCGGTTCCGCGCATGCGGTATTCCACGATATACGGCGTGCGCCGCGCCACAGCGGCGACGACGATGCGATCCCTTGACGCCACGTCGTCTGAATGAATCTCCGCACGCCAAGCGGACTCTTGCGCACTGCCCATATGCCAGGCGGTCGTGCAGGCTCGCTCCTGCGTGCCGACGCGGAACAATCCTGAGCCCGGGTCCTGCTCGGAAATGGACGCAGCGTCCGGCAAACTCGTATCGGCACTGGTCGCCTTTGCGATATCGAGTGAATCCAAGGTGCGCGCGCGCACGATGAGGTTAATCTCATCCCGTTCGGCCTTGCGAAGCAGCGTTATGGAAACGTCTTGACTGCCCCAGCGGAACGCGAAGGTGAAATCGAAGCGCTCTACGCTGGAATCGCGCTTCCGTGCGAACGCATCGAAGCGGCCCTTGAAGGCCTGCACGTTGGTGCAGGGCGCTACGTCAGTAAAAAACCCGAGGCCGAGGGTTCCTTGGACCGTGCGTCTCGAAAACGTCGCCTCCGCGTAGTTGTAACGGAGAATTCGACCCAGACGGTCCAGAGTGATGACGCCGTACGGCAACCCGTCGATCTCGTCGCGAGTCATCTCGAAGACCTGCTCTTCGTTCAGGGTTGTCGGTGTAGTCGAGGAGCGCCCGGATCCGAGCCCTTTACGTACCATGTCGGGTCACAGGCATACCCAAGTAACCGGCCCTCTCAGGGATGCCGCGCACAACCCACGAAACGGAGCCGGCCTTAGGATCCGGCAGGCTTGTCATGCGCGAGCGCGAGGACGACACGGTTGCGCCCGTCGCGTTTTGCCTGGTAAAGCGCGCCGTCCGCAACACGCAGCATCTCCTTCGCATCGACTTCGGTGCCGGTCGCTTCGGCAACGCCGATGCTAACGGTAATGCTTAGGTCAACCGAACCGACCGAAATGGTGACCCCCTCCAGCTGCTTACGTATGCGCTCCGCCATCGTTAAGCCGGCTTCGAAGCCGCTCGCCGTCGTCAGGACCACGGCAAACTCCTCACCACCGATGCGGCCGAGCACGTCCATCGTGCGAATCTGCGCGCGCGCTTCTGCCACGATGCGCTGAAGGACGACGTCACCTGCTTCATGGCCGTGCGTGTCGTTGACTGCCTTGAAGTGGTCGACGTCGACCAGCAACATCGCCATGGTCTCGTTCGAGCGGTGACAGCGGGCCTGTTCGATTTGCGCCGCTTCAAAGAAAGCGCGTCGATTTAGGGCGCCGGTTAGCGGATCGGTGGAGGCCAGAAGACGCAAACTGTCTTCGGAGCGTCTGCTAACCGTGGTATCGCGCGTGATTACCGAAAAGCCAATCAGCGTCTTTTTGGCTCTGTTGTAGAGTCCCGAGATCGTACAATTCGCCCAATAACGGGATCCATCTTTCCGGACGCGCCATGCCTGAAACTCGTGACCGCCGTCGCGGCGCGCCAACTCAAGCGGTTTCTTGAACGGACTCGCCGAGCCGCCCCGCGCAGGCGCGAGCATGTCGATATGCTGACCGATCACTTCGTCGCTGCGATATCCTTCGAGGCGCTCTGCCGCCGTATTCCAGCTCGTGATGTAACCACCCGCGTCGATCGTGCATATTGCGTACGCGGTAACGCCGTCGAGCACCGAATGTAAGCGTTCTTCGCTCGCGCGAATTGTGGATTCACGAGCGGCGGTCGCCGTTACGTCGGCAATGACGGCTACGAAGACGTCCACATCGATCTTCTGCATCGTCAGCGACAGCGTTACCGACGCGTCCGTCTTAGAACCATTGAGACGTACGACGAAGCGATGCTCTTCGCATATCTTACCCGCCCGTTTCTCGAAGCGCATTGCCATCTCGCCTATCTCCGGAGCGAACGGCGCGAATATATCGAACAAGTTCACGAGTTCCCGGTTCTGGGATATCATGATCAAGAGCTGAGTGCCGTGCGGGTTCATGAGAAGGATGTTGCCGTGCCCGTCGAGCTTTGCAATCGCGACGGGACACAGATACAGGAGATGGATCAGATCTTCGCCGGCGTTTAGGGAGCTAGGCGCCGGAGGCGACCCGGTCGTCATCAGCGCCGCTTTACGGCGAGATACTGGTGCCCTGCCGACTCGGCCTTCAATAGTCGCAACATCACGCGAGTCGGATGCATCTTCAGCGTAAAAACGTAATCGATCGTCTCATCGAGGTCTGCCTCGTCCTCGAAACGCCCGGCTACGAGATAGTTGTTCGTACATGGAGCGACATCGGTGAAGAAATTAAGACCGATACAGCGACCGGGCGAGATCCCTGAAAACTCGGCCTCCAGGCGATTATAGGCGGCGACGGTGCCATCTAATTCCATAGCTATCAGACCGAACGCCAATTCGTCGAAACGGCTTGGATCACCGAATGCTTCTTCCAGGGTCGCCAGCAACCTGGAATCAGAGAACTCAACTTCAACCAAGGAATGCTCTGTCGCGCTCATAGGTGGGTTATCGGTAGTCGCACTTCAACGTTGAGGTCGCTATATTGTTTGCACCACGCGGTTGCATGGTCGAGGGCTTGCTAAGCAGCCTTGTGGCCGACACCGAGCGGTTGACCCACGACGAAGCGGTGCTGCGGCGCTTAGCTGCTTCATGCGAACACATTGCCGACACCGATGCCGTGTCTCGCGGCGATGCGATACACGGCTGAGTCTTTGGCCGGCTTCCGCTAGGTCGCAATTGACTCGGCCGCGGCCGGGGCGAGGCCGCTGCGGCCGCCGTCCATGGCTGCAGCGGCAGGCTCGCATCCAGCTCGGGCAGCGACGAGCAGTGCAGCAGCAAATTTCCCATGGATGGGAAATTTGTAGCGGCCCCGACGCGTGCGCGCACGAGGCACGCGTAGCACGCGACGCTCCGCAAAAGTTCAAGGTTTGCTTGCGATCACCAAGCTATGGCCCGCGTGCCGATCGAGAAAGTCGAGCCCCTCGACAATCCACGTATCGAGCCCGGCCTGCACGTGCGACGCGACCTCGCGCACGATATGCTCGCGGTTCTTGAGCCACTGCAATTCGGCTCGCGTGGTCGCGGGCCAGACGGCCTCTTCGCATTCTTCGCAGTGATACCCATAGCGCATCCACCCAGCGTACCACGCCGCGAGCCCGAACCCCCGGCGCGGAAATTGAAAAGGGCCCCCGCCGAAGCGAGAGCCCCTTCCATCGTGACCGTTTTCGAGTTAGATCTTGACCTTCGCGCTGAGGTAGACCGAGAAGGGATAGCTGGCGAAGAACGGCTCGTAGGGTGAACTGCGAAACGGCTGAATCGCATCGCCCGGGTTGTAGTCGTTGCCGATGTCGCCGACGCCCGTGTCGGAGAGGGTGCCGTAACCGCACGCGCCGGACACCGAGAACCCTGTCTTCGTTCCTCCGAAGCAGCTGTTCACGATATTGGCCACGTCCGCAACCAGTGAGAACTTCTTGGTGAAGTCGTACTCGATCTGCGTTCCGAGCGTGACCACCGAGGGCGCGGCGAAGGCGCCGAGGTTATCGAACTTCTGCGTGTAAGGATCCGGGATGCCGGCAAGACCGCCGCACATAGACGCATCGTACGGAGAGCCGCCTGGTGCGCCGTACGGATAGCGCGCATCTCCCGCCGTGGTGCCGCCGACGAGCCCGCCGCATTCGTCTGGTGCGACGCCGTTGGTCGAGAGCGGCGAGCCATAGCGCAGGCCCGCCGAAAACGTCACGTTCGGCGTGATCGCCAGCGGTCCGTGCTTGTACTGCAGGATGAACGTCGCGAAGTACGGTGGTCCGTACGAATCTGCCGAGGTGCCGATGCCGGCCGGGAAGGTATCGTACGTTGCGTAGTCCGCGTTGTCGTTCAGCAGCGGCTGAGCCGGGGCGTTCCAATACGGGTTCGCCACGGTGCCGACGCCGCAAGCAGGTGCCGCTGCGCCGCCGGTCGTGTAACACGGCGCGGCTGCCGCACCGGTCTGCGTCGCGCCGCAAACCGACGTGCCGGCGTACTTGCCACCCGCCGCGCACTGCGACGTGTAGGCGTTGTAGCCTTGAATGCCCACGTTGATGTTGTCCAGGATCGTCCCGCCGCTGGCGAGCGTGTTGTACTTGATGTAGCTGTTCGTGTACGTGAAGGACAGCTTGGCCGCGAACCCGTCGCGCGCGAAGTTGCCCTTGTCGAGTTCGAACTCGATGCCCTTTGACGTCTGATTACCGACGTTGAGTCCCGAGACGAAGCCCTCTTGCTGGTTGAGGTAGAACTGCTGAATCTGGTTCTGCGTAGCGCGGTAGAACGGGGTGATCTTCACCGAAGTGTCACCGAACGAGCGCTCGAGCGAGAGGTCCCAGTTGTTCGACTGCTGCGGAACCACGCGATGGTCCGGCGAGTTGAATCCGAACTTCTGGAAACCATACGTGCCATAGAGCAGCGCCGGAGCGTTCTGCTGCAGGGCGTTGTACTGCTCGAAGGCCGTATTAGGCGCCTGCGCGTAGCGACCGTAGCTGGCCCGGACGACCGTCTGCGGATCGAGCGTGTACGTGAAGCCGAGCCGTGGCTGGAAGACGGGATAGGTCTGCGTGACCTCACCCGCGGGATTCTGGAAGTCGGCTGCCTTGTATCCGGCCGGGCAGGGATCGGTGGGCGACGCCAAACCGAGATCCGTCACCTTGTCGAAGAGCGAGTTGGTTGAGTTGAGGCACGTATCGAGGTTGTACGCGTTGTACCAGAACGTCCGGGCGGCCGTCCCCGTCGTGGACGCGCCTTGGAACTGGAAGACGTCCAGCCGCAGGCCGGCGTCGATGCTTAGCTTGCTCGAGGGCCGGATCGTGTCCGTCAGCGAGGCCGACGTGAATTTCGGCACGACCTGGTTGTAAGTCGCGTACTGGGCATTATTGGTAACGAGATATTCGCAGGGGCCGCCGCCGCACGTGGTGGCCCCGCCGGGAACCGGCGCGATCGTGCCGTCGTAGGCTTGGAGGATCGTGGCGAACTGGGCGGGACCGCCGTAGTTACAGGTCGTTGCGACGCCGCCGTGGGTGTAGCAGAGACCGCTGAGCGGATTGTTGGCATTGACCAGCGCCGCGATGGTCGTGCGCGCGCCGGGTCCTGATCCAACCACGTCGGGGTTGTTGAACTGCTGCGTGTTGTTGTCGCGAATCACGTTCGCGGTCGTGAACGAGCCTTGCAGCGAGAGCAGGTTCTGCGCGTTGAGTTGGTCCGACAACGTGCCGCTGATGCCGCGCGTATGGCTATTGAGTTCGTAGTCGGGGCCGACCGGGCCACCGTAGAACGAGAACCCATCGTAATACGCAGAGGCGGGGCCGACTTGCAGCCAGTCGGAGTAGTACGTGTAGCCGTAGATCTTGAAGAGCGCGTTCGAGCCGAGCGACTTCGTGAACTGCAGCTTGTAGATCCCCTGATCGTTCGAGATCGAGTCGCGAAGATCGGTCGGCAGGGCGCCGTCGAAGCCCGAATTCGCCGACTGCAGCCCGCGCGGCTGAAAGTATTGCGACGTCAGGCTCCGATAGTTCGCCGGTAACGGCACGCCCGACGCGCCGCTGTAGGCATACGCGTCGAGGTAGAACGGTACCGTGCCAGGCGCAAACCCGTCCAGCGGGTTGATGTTCGCCTCGACGAACGCCGCACCGCCGTAGTCTTGGATCGAGTCATAGTACTGCGACGAAACGAAGTTGTCCTGAGCGAGGAACTGGATATCGTCTTTCGAGCCGTCCTTGTGCGGGAAGCCGTAATGCAGGTTGACGACGTCGTTTCGATTGGTGATATCTGCGAGTGCACCCGCGTTGTACGGCCCAAGCGAGAAGGCCGAGGTTTCACTGGAGCGGTCGAAATACGGGGTTCCATTCGGCAAGAAGCACGACGGCGCCTGAGCCTGCGTCTGGCCGAGTCCGCACAGCGACAGTGGGATGCCGTACGAATTGCTCAAGCTCGCGCCGTTGAAATTATCGGCGTAGCGGTAATCCTGGTTGTACCCGTCCGCGGCCAAGAAATACGAGAAGCGGCGGTCCTGGGTGGCTCCGCCGATCTCGATTCCGACTTTGTGATAGTAGGCCGGGCCGCCGATGCCGAAGTTGGCGTCCGCGGAGCCGGGGTACGTGCCGATCTTGATGACTTGGTTGATAAACCCGGCCAGGCCCTGACCCTCGGCGTTAGCCGGCGCGGAACCCGTGTAGACCTGGACTTCCTGCTGACCCAGCGACGATGCCGGGCCTGACGGATAATTGTCGAACGAGCGATTGACCGGGACGCCGTCGATTTCGAAACCGACTTGATCGTAGTCACCGCCTCGAATGTAGAGGCCGGGCCCGACGCCGTTCCCGTCCTGCGCGCCGCCGGCGCCGCCGACCCCGACGTACGCGCCGGGCACGGTCGCGATCGCCGAGTAGGCGTTGTTGAGTTCCGCGCCGCCGCCGATGCCGGCGACTTTCGCCTGAGTGGTCGAGTCGACCGAATAGACGTCGGCCGTCGTGCCCGGTTTGACGAGGCTCGAACTGGCGCGCGTCCGAATGTTGCCGATCGTCTTGAGTTCTTTGGCTGCCGCGATCGAGACGGTGCGCGCGTTGTCCGCGATGACCGTGACGCCCGATAGCGACGTGGGTTGATACCCTTGGAACTCGACCGAAACCGTGTACGTGTCCGGTGCGAGTGAAAGGAAATTGAAGCGACCGCTTCCATCGGTCGTGGTCGAGGCGATCTGCGATGGACTCGCCACCGTGACTTTGGCGCCCGCAAGCGGGGCATTCGTCGCGCTGTCGACCGCCACACCCGAAAGTTGCCCCGTGGTGCCTGCCAGAACCAAAGTTCCCTGGCAAAGCATCGCGACCAACACGAGTACGGCAAGGATCGACTGCACGAAACGACGTGTCAGCATACCTTGCTCCTGATGAGAGTGCGGCCACCGGCCGAAAAGGAAAAGTGACGGTCGGCCGCTTCTGCTGGTGCGGAGGGGCCGCGTCGCTTAGGCTCTTCTTAAACCTGAAACCCGTTCCTGTGTAAATTTTGGACAATTCCCAGCCCTGTCCCCGGACTTTCCCAGGAACTTTCGGCCGAGCGTCCGCACGACTACACGCGAACGGCCAGACGGCCTTTGAGCAGCGCTGGGATGTCGGCCGGCCGGTCGGCTACGGGGACGCCCGCCGAGGCGAAGGCGGCTAATTTGCTATCCGGCGTGCCGAAATTGCCCGAGATGATCGCGCCCGCGTGGCCCAATCGCTTGCCCTTGGGCGCGGACCGGCCGCCGATGAACGCGACCGCGGGTTTGTCCGGTAGATGCTCGCTGATGAAGGCCGCGGCGTCTTCCTCATCGGAGCCGCCGATCTCGCCGCAAACCACGATCGCGTCGGTCTCCGGATCGTTCGCGAACGCGCGCAGACAGTCGACGAACGTCGTGCCGATGATCGGATCGCCGCCGATGCCGACGCAGGTCGATTGCCCGAGCCCGGCTTTGGTGAGCACATCGACGATCTCATACGTGAGGGTCCCCGAACGGGAGATCATCCCGACGCGCCCCGGCGCGAACACGTGGCCGGGCATGATGCCGACGAGCGCCTTCCCCGGCGACACGAGCCCCGGACAATTCGGGCCGATGATCCGCATGCTTTTGGTCGTGGCGACCACCTTGAGCATCTCATGCGCGGGAATGCCCTCCGTGATGCAGACCGCGAGCGTTATCCCGGCGTCGTACGCCTCGTACAGCGCGTCGGCCGCGAACGGCGGCGGCACGAAGATGATCGTATGCGTCGCCCCCGTCGCCGCGACCGCGTCCGCCACGGTATCGAACACGGGCTGGCCCGACTCGATGACGGCGCCGCCCTTGCCCGGCGTCACACCGCCGACGATGTTCGTCCCGTACGCCAGCATCCGCTGCGTATGAAATAGGCCTTCACGCCCCGTGATGCCCTGAACGATAACCCGGGAATTCCGATCAAGAAATATCGCCACGACCCACTACCTTTTGAAGCTTGGGAGCGGAGCGCGGCTCGCGCGGGCGTGCCGCGCTCTGCGAAACCGCCTACGACCGGGCAAGTTCAACCGCCCGTTTCGCCCCTTCGTCCATCGTCTCGACTGGATTCATGCCCGCCGCCGCCAGGATAGCTCGGCCTTCTTTTTCGTTTGTGCCGGTGAGGCGCACGACGAGCGGCACTTTGCGAACGTCGTCGCCCTTGAGCGCCTCTACGATGCCGAGCGCAACCTGATCGCCGCGCGTGATTCCTCCGAAGATGTTGATGAACATCGACCGCACCTTCGGATCGCTCGTCACGAGGTTGTAACTTTTCTTGACGAGTTCGGCCTGCGCGCCGCCGCCGATGTCCAGGAAGTTCGCGGCGGAGCCGCCGGCGATACGGATCGCGTCCATCGTGCCCATGCCGAGGCCCGCGCCGTTGGCGATTACGCCGATGTCGCCGTCGAGTTTCGCGTAGTTCGACATGCCGAGTCCGATTGCGACCGCCGCCGCTTGATCGGCGTCGGCCGCGCCGTCGCGGTTCCACTTCGCGATGTCCGGATGTTTGTAGAGCCCGCTATCGTCGAGCTCGACCTTCGCGTCGCTCGCGATCACGTCGCCTGCCGTCGTTAGAATCAGCGGATTGATTTCGACCAGATTCGCGCCGAACTCCATGAAGAGTGCGTACAGCCCGCCCAAAATTTTCGGAAACGCCTTGAGGTAACCCGCCGGGAGTTTCGCGGCGAACGCCAAGCGGCGCGCTTCGAAGGGCTGGAAGCCGATGGCCGGATCGATCCAGTATTTGCTGATCGCGTCGGGGTGCGACTCGGCGACTTCTTCGACGTCCATGCCGCCTTGCGACGTCACGATGACGACCGGTTTCTTCGCCGAGCGATCGATCGTGATCGAGACGTAGGCCTCGCTCGCGATCGAGACCTTCTCCTCGACGAGGAGCGACTTGACTTCCTCGCCGTCGGGATTCTGATTGTTCTTCAGGACCTTACCGATCAGCTCGCGCGCCAGCTCCTCGCTTTGCGCCGCGGTGTCGGCGAACTTGATGCCGCCGGCCTTGCCGCGGCCGCCCATCAGCACTTGGCTCTTGAGCACCCAAGAGCCGGGATTCTGCTCGACGAAGGCGCGCACTTCCGCGGCGCTCGCGGCCCAAACGCCGCGCGGCGTCGGAATGCCGACGCGCCGGAACAAATCTTTCCCCTGGTACTCCATCAACTTCACGAGGTCACGCGCTCCGAATAAACGCCGAGTTCAACCCCGAAGCTTTCCCCTCGCGCTCGCAAACCCTCGGCGGGAACCGGGGGCTCAGCGCACCCCCGCGCGCAGCGCTTGCGCGCGCAACGTCGCGAATGCCGCACGTTCGGCGTGCGTGGGCGCCGCGTCGGCGCTCTCGACCGCGTATGCTAATTCCCCGAGCGCTTCGGCGAGCTCTTTGTTGCCCGCCGCCGTGACGCGAACCGCGAGCGCGTCGATCGCCGTGGCAAGCGCCGCCTGCGCCACGAGATCGGCATCGGTCGCCGCGATGCGCGGATCGCGCAGCAGCGTCAAGGGACGCTCGAGCGTCTTGCCGCCGGTCTCGAGCCGGACCGTGTATTTCCCGGGCGGGGCCAGCGGTCCGTCGGCGCGCGCCGCGTGAAAATCCCACACGAAGCGGTGCATGCCGGGACCCGTCGCCGGCACGGCCGGCGTCACGAGCCAATACGCGGGAAAGTCGACCGCTTCGGGCTTGACCGCCACGGACGGGTGGTCGCTCGACCACGTCCGCACGACGGCGCCGCGTGCGTTTACGATCGTGAGCCCGACGGGGCCGCTCGCATCGCCCGGCAAGACGTAGTCGATCGGCGCGCCGTTCGGCGGATTAGCGCCGAGCGGCGTCTCGGGCGGCGTCGCTTCGGCCTCATCGTTGCCCGCGCGCGTGCGAATCGCCGAGTCCGGCGCGAAGAGCCGCAGCCGCCCGTCGCCGGCGTCGGCGTCGGCGGCGAGTTCGCGCAGCGGCTCGACGTCGTCGAGCACCCAGAAAGCGCGGCCGTGGGTCGCGATCGCCAAGTCGTGGCCATGGACGGCGATGTCGCGGACCGACACGACGGGCATGTTGAGCCGCAGCGATTGCCAAGCCGCGCCGTCGTCGAACGAGACGAAGACGCCGGTCTCCGTGGCCGCGTACAGCAAGCCGCGACGCGCGGGATCCTCGCGGATGCCGTTGACGAAGCTGCCGTCCGGAATTCCGGCGGCGATCGCGCGCCACGTCCGCCCGCCGTCGTGCGTCGCGAACAGGTAGGGCGTCTCGTCGTCGAGCCGGTGACGGTCGACCGCGACGTAGGCCGTGCCCGGATCGAAATGCGAGGCCTCGATGCCGTCGATGTGGCTCCAGGCCGTGACCCCGGGCGGCGTGACGTCGCGCCACGTCCGGCCGCCGTCGGCCGTGACTTTCACGAGCCCGTCGTCCGTGCCGGCCCACAGCAGGTTCGGGCGCAACGGCGACGGCGCGAGCGCGTACACGACGCCGCGCGGTTCGGGCGTTTCCGCGTCGGCCGCGGTGACCGGATCCAAGGTCGCGGGCGTACCGGCCGACCGGCGCGTGAGGTCGCCGCTGATCGCCTGCCAGGTCGCGCCGCCGTCGCGCGAACGGAACACGGTCTGGTGGGCGGCGTAGAGGGCATGGTCGGGCCCGAAAGCCAGCGGCAGCGTCCATTCCGAGCGCCAGACGCCGGGCCGGCCAAGCGTCGGCGACAGCGAGCGAGTCTGATTCGTGCGCAGGTCTTCGCGGTCGACTTCGCCGCCGTAGAAGACATCGTTGTCGGCCGGATCGGGGGCGATCGTGCCGCTCTCGCCGCCGGCGGAGATCGGACGCCAGTCGCGCTCCTCGATGCCCGCGTGATCGCTGCGCGAGACGATCATCGCCGCGCCGCTGTCCTGCTGGCTGCCGTAGATCCGGTACGGGAACGCGTTATCGGTGGCCACGTGGTAGAACTGCCCCGTCGGCTGGTTGAACCACGAGCTCCACGTCTGTCCGCGGTCGATGCTGACCGACGTGCCCTGATCGCTGGCCAGCACCAGGTGATTGCGGTCGGTCGGGTCGATCCAGAGCTGATGAAAATCGTCGCCGTCGGGCGAGCCTTTGACCGCCGTGAAGTGCGCCCCGCCGTCGCTCGAGTGGTAGACCGACGTGCTCGAGATGTAGACGCTATCGGGGTCGGCCGGGTCGACCGCGACGTGGCAGAAGTACCACCCGCGTTGCCAGATGCGCTTATCGCCGTCGGCGAGCCGCCAGGTCGCGCCGCCGTCGTCACTGCGATAGAGGCCGCCCGCCTTCGCGTCGAGGATCGCGTAGACGCGCTTGGGATCGCTCGGCGCGACGGCGAGGCCAATCTTGCCGAGGCCCTCGACCGGCAAGCCGGTCCCGCGGACGGGCGCCCAAGTCACGCCGCCGTCAGCCGAGCGGTACAGCCCGGAACCGGGTCCGTTCGATGGCGGATACGTGTTCCAGGGCGGACGCCGGGTCTGCCAGAGCGAGGCGAAAACGACGTGCATCGCCGGGTCGGCGGCCAGGTCGATCGCCCCGGTGTCCCGGTCGTGGAAGAGCGTTCGCGCCCAGGTCGCGCCGCCGTCGGTCGAGCGGTAGACGCCGCGCGTGTCGTTCGGCCCGTAACCGTGGCCGAGGACGGCGACCAGCAACGTTTTGGGATCGCGCGGGTCGACGAGAATCCGCCCGATCTGCCGCGAGTCGTCGAGTCCGATGTGGCTCCAGGTCGCGCCCGCGTCGGTCGAGCGGTACATGCCGTTGCCGGCGATGATGTCCGAGCGCATGTCCGCTTCGCCGCTGCCCGCGTACACGGTCTTCGGATCGCTCGGCGCGACGGCCAAGGCTCCGATCGAAGCGACCGGCTGCGAATCCATAACCGGAAACCACGTCCGCCCGGCATTCTCGGTCTTCCACACGCCGCCGCCGACGGCACCGAAATAATATGTCCGGCCATCGCCCGCGACGCCCGCCGCCGCCACGCTGCGTCCGCCGCGAAACGGCCCGATCGACCGCCACTGCAGTCCCGCGAACAGCGCGGGCGCCACCGAAGGACTCGACTCGGCCCCAAGCGGGATTGGTCGAAGACTCAGGAGCGCGACGGCGAGGCTCATTGCGATGAGCCGAGCGGCAACGACGCCACGCCGTGACAAGATTTTCATGCGTCCTGGGGCCCGGTCGCGTAAGCCGAAAACTCGCGCGAGCAAACGCAAGGCGATCGGACGGCGGTGAAGTCGCGACTCGTTCGAAGGCTCAGTCGAAGCGGCCTAAGAGCGAGCGCGCGATGATCAGCTGTTGGATTTCGCTCGTGCCCTCGTAGATCTCGGTTATCTTCGCATCGCGGTAGTAGCGCTCGACCGGAAACTCGGTGGTAAAGCCGTAGCCGCCGTGAATCTGCACGGCTTCTGCTGAATGGCGGCGCGCCGCCGTCGACGCGAATAGCTTCGCTTTGCTCGCTTCGATCGCAAAGGGCCGGCCCGCGTCGTACAGCGAGGCGGCGCGATACACGAGCAGCCGCGCGGCGTCGAGATCCATGGCCATCTGGGCGATTTTGAACGAGATCCCTTCAAAGGCCGCGATCGGTTTGCCGAACGCTTCGCGTTCTTTCGCGAACGCGACCGACGCATCCAGACACGCCGCCAAAATTCCCGTTGCTTGCGCGGCGATGCCGATGCGGCCCGCGGTCAGCGAGCCCAGCGCGGCCGTCAAACCCGCGCCTTCCTCGCACAGTAAGGCGGCGGCGGGAACGACGACGTCGTCGAAGGCGAGATCGCACGTGTTGCTCGTGTGGATGCCGAGCTTCTCGGTCACCTTCTCCACCACGACGCCGGGCAGCGCCATGTCGATCAAGAACGCCGAGATGCCCTTGCGGCCGGCGCCCGTGCGGAACATCGCCATCGTGACGCCCGCGAAGCTGCCGTTGGTGCACCACTGTTTGCGGCCGCGCAGCACGTACGAATCGCCGCGGCGCGTGGCCGAGGCGATCAGAGCCGCCGCGTCGGAGCCTGCTCCCGGTTCGGTCAGAGCGAAACCCGCGAGCGTGTCGCCCGCGGCGAGTTGCGGCAAGTAGCGCGCTTTCTGTTCGGCGTTGCCGAGGCGCGCGATCGCCGACGCGATCATCGAATGGACGGAGAGCGTGACGGCGGTTCCCGCGTCGACGCGCGCGAGTTCCTCGATAGCCAGCGCATACGACAGGCAGTCGGCGCCCGCCCCACCGTATTCCTCGGGCACGGTGAGCCCCATCAGACCCGCCGCGTCGAGCTTGGTGTAGAGGTCGCGCGGAAAGTGATGCGCGCGGTCCCAGGCCGCGACGTGCGGTGCGATTTCGCGCGCCGCGATCTCGCGCGCGAGATCCCCGATCGCGCGCTGCTCCGGGGTTACGTCGAAGAGCGCTCGATCGGTCGTCACCATGGCGAGCTTAACCTACCTTGACGAGGACCGCGTCTCCTTGACCGCCGCCGCTGCAGATCGCGGCGATGCCGTACCCGCCGCCGCGCCGGCGCAACTGGTGGATGACGGAAGCCGTGATGCGCGCGCCCGACGCGCCGACCGGATGGCCCAGCGCCACCGCGCCGCCCTGCAGATTGATCGCCTCGGGATCGAGCCCAAGCAGATTCGCGGTGCTCCACGCGACGGCGGCAAAGGCTTCGTTGACTTCCCAGATGTGGATGTCGTGGACCGACAGGCCGTTCTTGGCCAAGAGCTGCTGCGCGGCCATCGCCGGCGTCAACGCGAGGTAGGCGGGATCCCAGGCCGCGTCGGCGTGATCGACGATCGTGCCCAGCACCTCCGCGCCGTGGCTGCGCGCGTAGTCCTCGCTCGCGAGCACCAGGGCCGCCGCGCCGTCGTTGACGCCCGGCGCGTTGCCGGCGGTCACCGTGCCGTCTTTCTCGAGCGGCGGGAGTTTGGCGAGCCCCTCGAGCGTCGTGTCGGCCCGGATCGGCTCGTCGGTCTCGACCAACGCGAACGGCGCGTTGCCGGTCACGTATGAGTTGTAGCGGGCGAGCTGGGCTTGCATGTTTTCCGGAGGCGAATGGAAGAGCTTGTCCGCCGCGCTCCCGGCACCCGCGGCAACGGCGACGCGCGCGCGCGCCGGTTCCGGCAGCGCGTCGACGACCAGCTTGCCTTTGGCCTTGGTCGCGACCTTGAGGGCCACGATTTCATCGGCGAAGAGGCCCGCGGCCGTGGCCGCGGCCGCGCGCTGCTGCGAGCGCAGCGCGAACTCGTCCTGGACGGCGCGGGTGATGCCGAGGTCCGCGTTGACCCGCGACTGCGCCTGCGCCATGGTCCAGCCCGAGAACGGGTCGAGCAGCGCGTCGTAGTTCATCAAATCGAGCGCGACGCCGTCGCCGAAGCGGTAGCCGAAGCGCGCGTTCGGCAGCGCGTAGGGCGCGTTGCTCATCGACTCGGCCCCGCCGGCGACGACGACTTGCTTCGCGTCGGCGTTGATCAGCCGCGCGGCCTGCACCAGCGCGATCATGCCGGACGCGCAGACCTTGTTGACGGTTTCGAACGTCGTCGTCTTGGCGAGCCCGGCCTTGAAGATCGCCTGCCGGACCGGAGCCTGCCCGACGGCGGCCTGAATCACGTTGCCGAGGATCGCGTGCTCGATGTCGGCCGGGTCGATGCCGGCGCGCGCCACGGCCGCCCGAATCGCCTCGCCGCCCAAGGTCGTCGCCGACAGCGCGGCCAGCGCTCCTCCGAGGCGGCCGAAGGGGGTGCGGGCGGTTCCCAGGACGACGGTCTTCGAACTCACGGACGGATCCTCTCGAGCAGCTGATCCGGGGGGCATCGCCTCCCAAATAAGCGGTATTACGGGCGTATGTTCTTCAGGACGAACGCGCGCCGTCCCTCGGCGCCGCGGGCCGCGCAGGTCAGGCGCCGACCGGCTCGCGAGCCACGAGCCGTGCGAAAATCCGGTCCTCGCTGAACGGCAGCGCCGTGAAGCGGACGCCGGTGGCGGCCTTGAGGGCGTTGCCGATGGCCGGCGCGACGGGATTGATCGTGTTTTCCGCGACCGACTTGGCGCCCAGCGGCCCGATGTTATCGTACGTATCCGCGAAAAACACCTCGGTCTCCGGCGCGTCCGCGAACGACGGGATGCGATAGTTCCGTAGCGAGGGATTGACGACGGTTCCGGCGGCGTCGTACACCATCTTCTCGTAAAGCGCGTAACCGACGCCTTGTACGACGCCCCCGATCACTTGACCGCGAACTTGATTGGGGTTGACGACGACGCCCGTGTCGACCGCCTCGATGCCGAAGAGCAGCCGGATCTCGCCGCTGACGCGATGCACGGCGAGGCGCACGCCGTAGGCGATGAAAGCCACGGTTCGCGGCGAACCGTAGGCCTTGCGAAACGCGACGAAATCCTCGCCCGCGGCCGCGCCGGCGGCGTACAGCTCGGTCAGCGCCAAGCGGCCGGCATCGCTTGCCACCGCGGCTTCTTCGAGCCGGCAGCGTTCCGGTTCGGTGCCGAGCGCCCGAGCCGCGAACGCCAGGATCTTTTCACGCAGGGCCCGCGCGGCGTTTTCGATCGCCTTCGTCGGAACCATCATCCCGACGCTGGCGAACGTTCCGCTATCGTAGGGCGTCTCGTCGGTATCCGCGTTGAGAAAGGTCACGTGCGCCGTAGGACAACCCATGATCTGGGCGACGATTTGTTGTTGCGCGGTCACGAGACCGTTGCCGATCTCGACCGAACCGACCGTGAAATGATAGTGACCGTTCGCGAGCAGCGCAACTTCAGAGCCCGAGCGCTGCTCGGTCGGCGGGACGCAGTCGAGCATCGAAAGCGCCATGCCGCTGCCTTCGAGCCAGTCGTCGCCGGCGGGCTTCGGAAGGCCGCGCCCGCTGCGCAGCGCCGCGTCGACCGCGTCGATGCACTGGTCGAGCCCGTAACTGCCCATCGTCAGGTCCGCGGCTTCTTTCCAAATCGATTCCATTTTATCGGTCGGCCCGATCACGTTCTTGCGACGCAGCGCGATCGGGTCGATGCCCAAGAGGCCGGCGAGTTCGTCGAGCGCGGACTCCAGGGCGAAGGTCGTCTGACCGCTTCCGTATCCGCGGAAGCCGCCCCCGCATTGCATGTTCGTATAGACCGCGTAGCCGTCACCCTTCTTGTTGGGGCAGCGGTAGATCGCCCACGGTCCGGACATGCCGGCTGCGAGGGTTTCGCCGCCGTGGTTGCCGTACGCGCCGGTGTTGGAGACGACGCGGAACTCGATCGCGGTCAGCGTACCGTCGGCCAGAGCGCCGAGCTTGACCCGCGTCTTCATGGGATGCCGCGTCGTCGCGCCGATGAACTGCTCCTCGCGCGTGAACTCCCACTTGACGGGACGTCCGGTCCGCAACGTCGCTAGGAGCGGCAAATCTTCGCTAAGCATGTCTTGCTTGCCGCCGAAACCGCCGCCGACGCGCTCGCTGAAGACGTGCAGGTCGCTCGGCAAAATTCCGAAGAGATAGCAGAGCTTGCCTTTGACGATGAACGGTCCTTGCGAGCTCGTGCGAACGTGTAATCGGCCGTCGTCCGAACGCCACGCGATCGATTGCATCGTTTCGAGATGCACGTGTTGCTGGCGCGGCGCGTCGTAGGTGTCTTCGTAGATCGCGTCGGCGCGCGCGAAGCCATCGGCGACGTTGCCGACCTCACCGTGCAGTTCGAGGAACACGTTCTTATCGGGATGGAGAATGCGCGCGTCGCCGTCTTTGTGGTGGAGCACGGGCGCGCCCGGCAACATCGCCTCTTCGGGGTCGAACACGGCGGGCAGAATTTCGTACGCAACTTCCAGCTTGCGGCACCCTTCCTCGGCGGCGGCCTCGGTTTCGGCGACGACCGCGGCGATCCGCTGGCCGACGAAGCGCGCGACGTCGTCGAGCAGGTACGTGTCGTCCGGATCGACGCGATTGTCTTCGTGGATCGCCGTGGTGTACAGACGGCGCGGCACGTCTTCCCAGGTCATGACGTCGACGACCCCGGGCACCGCTAACGCCTGCGCGCGCTCGATCGAGCGGATCCGCGCGTGCGCGTGCGGCGAACGCAGGACTTTGAGGTGCAGCAACCCGTCGGGCGGGGCGACGTCGGACGTGTAGCGCGCGCGCCCGGTGACGATCGCTTCGCCGAACGGGTTGGCCACGCTCGTGCCGATCGAACCTCCGGGCCGGTCCGGCACGACGTTCTCGACGCCCGCGAACGCGTCGCGAATCGACGCGTAGCCCGTGCAGCGGCAGAGGTTGCCCTTGAGCGCGCGCGGCAAATCCTGTTTCTGAGCTTCGCTCAGCGCGGCGCCGGTCATGATCATTCCCGCCGCGCAGTAGCCGCATTGAAACGCCTGCGCGTCCAGAAACGCGCGTTGCATCGGATGGAGTTCGCCGTTCTTGGCCAGGCCCTCGATCGTCGTGATTTCGCGGCCTTCGGCCCGAAACGCCGGATAGAGGCAACTATGCACGGGCTTCGCGTCGACCCAGACCGTGCACGCGCCGCAGTCGCCGCCGTCGCAGCCTTTCTTCACGCCGTACCAGCCCAGGTCGCGCAAGAAGACGCGTAGACAATCGCCGGGCGCCGGTTTCGCCGCGAACGTTTTGCCGTTGACCTTGAGGTTCATCGGCCTAACTCCTCGCGGATCGCTTCCGCGTAGTGGTAGGTCATGTGACGCCGATGGGCGGGCGAGCCGTGGACGTCGTCGAAATAGAGCGCGTCGGGAATCGCCTCGTCGAGCGCGTCGCGCAGTTCGTGCGCCGACGGCGTTCCGTCGAACCGCAGTTGCACGGGTTTGGCCGTCGCCGCGGTCACGGTCAGGGTCAGCCCGCCCGCCGGTCGCAAGCGCGTGCCGATCAGCAGCACCGACGAGCGGCCGAGGTGAGTCAACTCCGAACGCCGGAAAGCGAACGATTTCGCGAGCGCCGCCGCCGGCACGTGGATGCTGCGCAAGAGTTCGCCGGGTTGTAAAACGTTGACGTGGTTGCCGATGACGAAGGCGGCGGCCGGGACGGTGCGCGGGACGCCGACGCGCGGCCAGAGCGCGTAGGTTGCCTCCAGCGCCACGGTCAACGAGATCATCGGCCCCGCGGGCAGCGACATGACGATATTTCCGCCGACCGTCGCCTCGTTCCAGACCTTGTGCGACGCGAGGAACGCGCGTACGCACTCACCGATCAACGGGCCGGCGGTCCACGCGGCGGGTGGCTCGAACGCGTAGAGTTCCGCGACCGTGCACGTCGCGGCCAACTCGAGGCCGGCCGGTCCGCCGGCGATCGCGGGCCAAGCGAAGTCCGCCAAGTCGATCAGCGTGTCGGTCTGAACTTGCGGTTCGGAGAACAGCCACGTTCCGCCGGCCAGCCACGCGTAGCCGTCCTTCCAATGCGCGATCTCATCGGGCGCTTTCGGCCGCTTGACCTCGGTGATCGTATTCAAGTTCATCGTGGCTCCTTACGGCTACAGCATCCGCCAAAAGACGGCGATCTCGAGTAAATAGCAAAGCGCCAGCGCCGGCGGACTCGCAAGCGCGACCAAGCGGGATTGATCCTCGGGAAAGATCCAGCCGCGAAACCCGCGGATCGCGAGCGGCATCAACGGCCACGTCGTGAGGCCCACGCTGAGCGCGTTCCCGGCGAACGTGCCGAGCGCCGGGTTGAGGCCGCGCAGCAACGGGCTCAGGAACTTCAACTCGAGCATCACGACCGGAAAGAGCGTCAGCAGCACGAGGCTCGCCGTTTTCCACATATTGGGCGGTTTGCCGGTCGCGGGATCCGCCGGCGCCCACCCGGGAAACGACGTGTTGACCCGCTGCGCGTGAAAGCCTTCGATGAGCTCTTCGCTCTCCGCGAGCAAGGCGGCGCGCTGCGGTGAATCGAGCCAGCCGTCGAGTTTCTCGACCGAACTGAAGCGCAGCACCGTCGTCCAGCCGGTCTCCAGCTGATGCGGCGGCTCGACGAACGATCCGAGATAGCCGGGAAACGTTTCCTGAACTTTTTGGATGCGACCGGCGAACGCGCGATACGCGTCCTCTTTGCCCGGCTTGATCTGGGTGATGACGACCGCCGTCGCGCTATGCTGCACGTAGTATTCGCTCGCCGCCTGACCCGAGAGCTGCATCACGAGCCCGCCCTCGACCAGGTCCGCCGCCTCCGCGATCAGCGCGCGGTTGCCTTCGCCGTGGCGCCAGGTTCGCAGCGCCGCGACCGACGCGAAACGCGCGACCATCACCGCTTCCGCCTGATCGGGGGTTGGCGGCCAGTATTCGAAACTCAGCGCGCCTGGCGACTGCAGCACCGCGGTCTGCCAGGCGGCGTGCCACTGGGCGAACGCCGCCTCGTGCGGGGCGCTTACCCGGGCGCACACCACCAGACTCGATGCCGGGCCCGCGACGGCGGCGTTCACGGCACCTGCGGAAGCTGCTCGATGGTTCCAGGACCGTCGCCGGGCACGATCTTGCCCGGCCATTCATGCGAGCCGAACGGCACGAGCGGAGGCAGGAACACCGGCACGCCCATCTGCTTGTCCGCCGCCACAATCGCGTCGCGGCCGTCGCCGCCCATCAGTTCGTAGTCCATCAAATAATAATTGCCGAAGAATTCTTGGCCGACGGAGCGATCCGCGATGACCCGGGTCAGCGCCGTCAGCATGTCGTCGGGCGTGGTCGTAAAGTCCGTCGTCTCGAAGAGCACGAGCCGCGTGTTCATGGCACCCGCTCCGAAGAATTGCGCGAGCACACTGAAGAGCACGTTGTTCTGACGCGTCACGTAGATCGAGTTGCTCAAGCCGTAGGTCCGATCCCAATCGCTGCCGAGCATGCTCTTCCAGCCGGCGACGACGCCCATCCAATGATCGACTTGCGTGCGCGCGGCCCACTTTACCATCCGGGCCAGCGGCGGCGCCTGTTCGCGCGCGAGCGCGTGGAGCGAGGCGTAGGTGACGACGCCTGTTGAAAGCGACGCGTCCATGAACGCGATGTTCTTCGTCAGCACGGACGCCATGACGTCGCGCCACTCCGGCTGCACGTCGACGTCGCCGAGCGTGCGCAATGCCGCCTGCTGTTGCGCGCGGTCGATCTGCAACATGGAGACCCACGTTTGGTCGGCCGGGTTATCGAGATGCGGCCCTACGACCTCGAAGAGGGCCATCGTGCTGTGCGCCACCGATTTGAGCAGTTGGTACGACATCGGCACGGAGTCCGCGGTTAACGGTTCCTTGCCCGGCCGGTACAGGATCAACTTGCCGCCCGCGCCGCTGAAGAGCGCCAGGATGACGGGATGCTGCGCGAGGATGTTGCGCTTATAGAATGCGAGCGCGTCGTCGTAGTAGCCGAACATCGCGGCGTCGAGCGCCGTGACGTTCTGCTGCGCGATCTGCGCTTTCGTCGCGGCGGGGTAGCCCGCGATGATCTTCATGTGAGGCGGCAAATCGTCGGCTCGCCCGGGCGACTGCGCCGCTCCCAACGTGGCGCAAGCGAATAGCGTCGAGATAGCGAGAGCAAGGAACGGGCGAAGTTGCATGGTGCGCCTCCTCATAAACGAGGACGCGTGCCCCCGTATACTGCAGCGTCGGCCGTTTGAATACCGGGCGTTACCGCTCTCGCGTATTTTTTTTTTGCGGCACTCGACCGCACTCGTTAGCGAGCGAGGCCTAGTTAGTGAGGCACTTTTGTTAGCGAGCGCCCTTGTTAGCGGGAGCTCGTCGTGCGCGCGTTCTGCGTGCAAACGATGCGGTCGTCGGCCGCGCAGGACTCGCACTCGAATTGGATCGTCACGTGGTCGATCGCGAAGTCCTCGCGCATGCGCGTTTCAATGCCGCGCAAGATTTCCGAAGCTTCGCTAATGCGCGCGTCGGGTAGCAAAACGTGCGCGGAGAGGACGTGCGACCCGCTGCCGATCGTCCACACGTGCAGATCGTGCACGTCGACGACGCCGGTTAGCGCGCGGATCTTCTCGCGCACGGCCGGCAAGGTCGCGTGCGCCGGGGCGCTCTCGAGCAGCACGTCGGCCGATTCCTTGACGACGCGCACGACGCCGACGATGATGATCGCCGAAACGAACAGCGAGAGCGCCGGGTCGATCCAGGTCGCCCGCGTGGCTAACACCAACGCGCCGCCCAGCACGACCGCCAGCGCACCGACCGCGTCGCTGGCGACGTGAAAGAGCGCGGCCTTGACGTTGAGATCCTCGCGCGCGTTGCGGAAGAGCGAGAGGCCGATCCCGAGGTTCACGGCGAGCCCCACGCCGCCAAAGGCGGCCATCAAGGTGCCGCTGGGCAACTCGGGCGGCGCGACGAAGCGGCGAAGCGCCTCGACCGCGATCAGGAGGGTCACGCCGAACAGCAAGCCGCCGTTGCCCAGCGCCGCGAGGATCTCGAAGCGCGCGAAGCCGTACGAGCGCCGGTCGCTCGGCGGCCGGCGGGCTTGGACGGCGGCCGCTACCGCGATGCCGAGGGCCACGGCATCCATGAAGACGTGCGCGGAGTCGGAGAGCAGCGCCAAGCTGCCCGAGAGGATGCCGCCGGCCAGTTCGGCGATGGCCACGGCGATCGTGAGCACGAGCGCCGTCCCGAGCGGCGCGCGCGATCCGTGCGCGTGTCCGTGATGCGCGTGGGAGTGGTCGTGAGCGTGGGGATGGGCGTGAGCCATCTCAGGCGACCGCGGCTTGGATGCCCAGGGCCGCCAGCATGGCGGCAAAGGTGGCGAAGGTCCGCGATTCCGCGCTGCCGATCACGCGGGGATCGTACTCGCCCTGCTGCGGCTCGGCCGGCGTGGCTCGCGGGATCACCCTGGGCACTCGCTCGGCGTACGCGTCGAAGTCGGCTCCGAACGTCGCGCGCAGGTACGCTTCCTCGAGCGGCACGATCGCCGCGTAGACCGCCAGCATCGTGCCCAAGCCCGCGAGGCCGAGCCAGACACGCCGCCCCGGCGGGCTCGCTCCCGTGAAAGCCACGGTGAAGCCCAGTGCCGTGATGAAATTCCCGACGTAGAGCGGGTTACGGACGTAGGCATACGGGCCGGCCGTGGTCAGGCGCGGCGCCGTCACTTGGTCGGAGCGGGTCGTCACGCCGGAGTAGCCGACCGCCCAACAGCGCAGCGCCTCGCCCGCCAGGGCGAGCGGAACGCCGGCGGCAACCGAGCCGCGGCTCGGCTTGCCAAAGACGGCGAGCGCCACGGCCGGCAGGGCCAGCAGGCTGCCCCGGTTCTTGAAAACGGCCGTGCGCCAAGCGCTCACCCTTCGACAGGCTCAGGGTGACCAGGGCCCCCGACCGGCTCACCCTTCGACAGGCTCAGGGTGACGTTGTTTGGTTCGCGATCGTCACCCTGAGCTTGTCGAAGGGTCGGGGTGACGTTGTTTGGGGGATGGTGCAACAGGAACTCCTCGATGTGGGCGGCGACCTCCGCGATCGGACGCCGCCGCTCGCGCGCGATCCGCGCAACGTCATCATATTCGAGCGTGCGGCGCGGTTGTCCGTCGACCGTGGCGGTCTTGACCCGCACGGGCCCGAGCGGCGTCGCCACTTCTTCGATCTCGCGGTGCAGCACGTAGCGTCGCTCGCGCCGCGCCCGCACGCCGAGCGACG
>Ga0116229_10002573_pt1 | contig 29407 bp, 17 predicted proteins | sample S1TSphgellanicum_3_FD_87313 | JGI IMG/M metagenome (GOLD analysis project Ga0116229, IMG submission 87313) | Host-associated microbial communities from peat moss isolated from Minnesota, USA - S1T2_Fc - Sphagnum magellanicum MG | ecosystem: Host-associated > Plants > Peat moss > Unclassified...
ACAGGAATGCTTGATTTGAGTTGAACATTGGCCTTAGACTCCTAGTGTAAAGCAGGCCTAAGAAACCCAAAGGCAGCAACAGGCTCTACTTGAAGCTATAGTGGGAGGCTAGTACTTTATTTATTGATGAGAATGGATACTTCAACTTCAGAGAGAACAAAAGAATTGCAGAACTACAATATGTGGTGAGAAGGAGGTGATGAGTTTCATGCACCGACCTGACCTGCAACCTATGAAAAGATTGTACTCAACTTGGTTGTGTTTTGTTGGACAAGTCAAAGAAGTGTATGAATAGTATTATGAACAGATCTCATGGTTGCACCAAAAGCCAATTTCCCTCTCACAAAAAGAAGGAAAACAACTTGATGTGGGTGAAGAAGACCACCAGTTGTTGTATGCTTTTGGATTTGCCCAAATTCCAATTCACATCATGTCAAGAGTCAGCATGTGGGACTCTCTTCTCACGTAAGAAGCACAGCTTTCCTAAGAGCTTCTTCCACAGCTGGTTCTTGTGGAATGTCTAGTTTGGATCCATGTTGTTACCCCACCCTTTGCACTTGATACCCCCCCAAAAAAATCTTATTTTGTTACTTGGGGCAACCAATAATTTGAATGAATGGTATGATAGCATGTGCACCACCATTGATCAGCATAATGACCTATTTCCATGTTTTTTGAACTTTGGACATTCTTAAATTGTACAACCTTGGGGAGGGTGGGGGGAGGGTATTATACAATGTTGATTTTCACCCGAGTGGGGGCGGGTGTTAGAATTGGCGTCAAAAGTCCTCTGGGTATCAGGTCGGGTATCAAAGTTGTTGTCAAAAGATCAAATACCCAGTTGGGATATATAATTGCGATTATCAAAAGTCAAATAACTCGTTATTATACATAAATCATGGTTCTTCATTTTGTTTGAAAAGTCAAATAACTACCTTAAAATTCATTGGGTCTTTTTTCGGTTCTTTCGTGAAACCTGGTGGTTCTTTGAATCTGATTTTTTTTTTTTTAAATTTCAAATGACCAGGCCTAGTGGGTCTTTGATTCCTACTTTTGTTCAAATATACCCACAACTTCCGGGTATTACAAAAAATCAAATACCCACCCCCACACTGGTTTTCAACTGCATCCGTGGCAATTAGAGCGCAAGTCTCATTACGATGAAATGACTATAAAAATGTAAAGGTGACAAATCACATGAGGTTAGTGGTCGCGTTCACCACAAACATCAAATTACAATTCCTAAATGTGCATTTATTGAAACTTCAAAACATCATGGTAGATGCACATATAATTCAACTTTAGCCATATATGCAAAATTTGAATTTCAATATTTGAATTGCGGTTTTTTTGGGGGTTGAATTCCAGAGATGAAACATGTGCTAGAGACATGAAACAGTAGTGAGAAGGCAATCTATTGCAATTACTCGGCCACTCTTTATTCAAAATGAGATACTTTTGGAAGGGTTCCAAGTTTTAACTGTTGATTTGCTTCAAAACCTAAATCTTGTTAAAAGTTCAATACTTGATGTGTAGGGCATTGAAGATCGAACCATCCTTCAACATTGAAAAGCCAAATAATTGAAATCTTATACATACAGTTTTAATTTTTCTTTTTTTGTATTAGATTTTCCATGATTTAATATGATATTGTCATATGAGTAGTGAGTGTAGCCTATGATAATTATGATGATTCTCAACATGCCAACTTCATATTTCACAAAAAAAAAATGGTTTTGCTACTTTGTGGATTATTTCAAACGATGAAACTGAGCTTAAGGTAAGGTATTAGGTTAGAAATATTTAATTTGTCTATGTTTGGGTTATTTATAGTTAATCATTTCTAGGTTCTATTGGATGGGCCCCATCTACTTTACAATGGACTACCACTAAATGGAATTGAAAACCATTTAACTTAATTATAGTAGCTATTTCTAGCCACTATACATGTAGAAATGATTTAGTGGTTGTTAGTAATTTAGCCATAAATACTTGCACCGTGATTATGACCTCATTTACCAAACATGGAAATCATAACTTAATTAAGTTTATTACAAAATGGAAGGGCTATGTACCAGCAGCTTCATTATATGAAAAGAGGAAGTCAAATTTGGATGAAGTCAAATTTCATCAACATATTCATTGGTCAAATTTCATCCAATACCAATACTAATTGCAGGGGTAGACTATAATTGGGTGGCTAATAATATCCATTGATGTTGCTTTGTAAATTGTAGTACTTCATAACATAATGGCCACATAGTAACATTTCTTCCCATACTTTATGGGGGGCTTTTTTTAGGGTTCAAGTACATTAATGAGCATGATACATGGAAGGTGATATACACTTGGAAAAGTTGTATTAATCTCATTCTTGAAGTCAACATTGTTGGCAGGCTATTCATGTTGATATAGTTCAATGTCCTTACATATATTGTTTGTTTGAGTTGTGGAAAGAACATGATGTTTTAATAATGGTGACCCCATGCACTTCTCTCCACAAACTAAATTCAAAATTTGAAGAGTACCCAAAATACATTAAACAACTTAGTATTGTGCACATGGATGACATATCTCTTGGAATTTTATAACCCATTCATAGATACAAAATTCTTACCATATTAAAGACTTAAGTTTTTTTTTTCATGGACATGAAATTGTTAACGAATTAAATACTATATATTATTTGATGTCATGTGACCCCGATGTTGGAATTCAATGTGGTGAATCATGATAAATATGTGGCCACAACACATTTGCTTTCCACAAAACATTATGTGCAAGTGTAATTGTATATATTTTAAATAAGGTTTTATCCTACGTGACCCAAAACTTGTTGGTAGAACAAAATTGGAATGTTCTTGCCATGCAACAATTGATTTGTGGATTATATTTTTTATTTAACATTGGGCATTTGATACTATTTGATATTAGGGAATCCCTTCCTCACAAGACTTTTGTTCCATATCCTTGTCCCACACACTAAAGTGACTATTTGCTTGACCTCACTTCTCACTAAAGTTTTGATATTTCATTGATCTTGTTTCTATGCACATTTCATGCATAGGGTTTGAAGAACAAAATCTTTATGATATCGTTAGTCCCATGCCTACTTTTAGGTTTGTGACATAATCCCCTCAGATGAAGAAGTCAATTTGTCTTTGTTGATGCCATGAAAATTTGGGGTTGACATGATTCCTACATTTCATGCACATTTGGTGAAGCTCTCTTCATCATACTCTTTTCTATGCCTTGGTGGACTAAATGAACTCCTTGAGTCTCATGTTGGGCCATCCCGGCATGAAAGGATGACCAAATATATTTATAGTAAATTTGGCAACCCCTTTAATGTTTTCATCGTATGTCCTATTTCAATTTTGCAAATTTGGCTAGGTGAAAACTGTTGTGATACACATTTAACAATTTTTTTTCTTAAAGTTATTAAGGTCCTTTTTGAGTTCACAAGATAATTGTTAATTAACATGTCTTACAAAGTGGAGAGCCCATACATGCCAGATCAAATTCTAGCATAGGTAAAGCAAGAAGTCCAACATATTCACAAAGCAAACTTCTTGGTGAAATGTTTTTTACTAAAATAATTACAAAATCAAGTGTTCTTATGATTGAGCCTTACAAAATATTGTTTATTAAAAAAGTAACAAAACTATTAGCTAGTTGAGCTAAAATAAAAGATACATAATGAGACCTATAATTTCAAGCATACTTGAGTGTAGATTAAGAAAGCTTGTGCACACACATCCTAATGACCAAACCTTAAGATAGTTATAATTGTTCTTGTGTTATCATATCCATGCACATGAATGGATTTTGGAATCTAGATACAAGTTTTTTCTTAGGTTTTAGTTCAATTTTCCTAGCTAAAATCCATTCAAGAAAAAATTCTAATTGTTCCCCCCCCACCCCCCCAAATTGTTTCTTAACCTATTCAATTTAAGAAGTTTCAAATTAAATATTCATTCAAATTTATAACACCTATCAAAATTAGTCCTAAAACAATTTTGGTGAAGTTGTTGCTATATGCAATTGAAAAGTAAAATGAGTTATTTTTTGGTTGTATTTGTCATAGTGAAGAAAAATAGTAAGATGAATGACAATATATAATACGCGGTGTCTATGTTAAGTGAAAAGAAAATGAGAAATCTTACATATATATATATATATATGTACAATAGCTTAGAATAAACCAAATCCAATAGCTAATGCTAGAGGCTTGAAAGTTCGAATCACACAATCAACCAAATGAGTGGTGAATGGTGCACCACATGAATGAAGGAAGTGAAATATGGTAGGTACTTGCCTCAATTTTGGACACTTATTGGTCAATATGTTATGAATAGGGTTCTATTTGAATGTATACCTAACAAATAAGTCAATGATTGTTCTAAACATTGATACATGCCATGTTGTAGAATACATGCCATTTTGTACCTTTGAATTATGGGGAGAAAATATTGAGCTAGTATAGAAAGGTTTTTGCACAATCTTTCAAATGGTCTCCAACTTGACAATTCCAACTTGGAACCCTTTCATATTTTTCTTTTCATATCATCATCTTTTTTTCGATCATCACATGTGAAAATGGAATGTTTTTGTTTTTTCAAATGATGTCAACACAGTTAAATAAGAAGTCAATTCTTTTAAAATCTTCTTTTAATATGGTTTCATGAGTTTCTTGGTGTACCGACATACAAATTTACATAATAAAAAGGTTAATGTTTGTTTGTGCCGCCCAAACCTACTTCTTTGAAGCCTAAGTACCTCATTCTTTTACCCTACCCATCAATACTCTCAACTCTCAATTTTTCTCGACATGGACATGAAAGCGCACATTAACATGTGCGTTTGTATGTATGTGTTATCTATATTAAAATAATTTGATAATCTATCTCTTTCAAGACTAATTATTTAATCCCTTTCCCCTACCCACTTACATGTACATGAAAAGACACAATAAAAATTTGAAATCGAAGATAAATAATGATGAACTATTGGGAACCATATGGGAATAGAAAGGGAAACTGGGTGAGGGGATGATGAGGGATGGGGATTTAGCAATTGCCAACATTGATGAAACAAGATTTCATATAAATGTCAAAATTCAACACGTGGATGATTTTTAAAAAAGAAAATGTAGGTCGGTACTTTAAAAAAATGATTATTACACATTAATTTATTCCTAGGTACAAATTTTGACTTAATGTACTTTAGTGGAATGAAGGTCGATAGGCTTTTGGATGATCAACTCAATTGACTTATACTTGAAATGTTATTTTCCACTTTTTTTCCATTTTTCAACAAACTTGCCATTATGATAGCAAAATGCAATGGAAACCGTGGGCATCCCAACTAGTCAAATGAAAATAATTTCATAAAAAATCTATATGATTGAATTTTTTTTTGTTTTGATATTGGTGGATTCAAGGAACAAGTGAAAATGGATTAATAATTTGAGCTTATGTCATGCGATCATCGGTATTGTGGAGCAACATGGAACCAAAGTATATTATATACTTGCCATTTGATTAAAATAATCTAATGAGGAGTTGAAAATAAAACATGCTATTCTTAGGGATATATCCAATTAAGATTTAAATTAAATTAGGCAAACACATCTCTTGTTTGCAATGGAAAAACAAAAAACATTAAAAATGAACTTTTGATGTTTGAAAAGATTGTGAATTGAACTATTTACAAATAAAAACTAAACATTCCATTTTTGCAAATCCAAGGATGTTGCACAAAATAGTTGTGAAATAGTCATAGTTAGTGCTATGCATCAACAATGTGAACAACATTGAAAACAACATGGGAGTTGATGGATTTTAACTTGGGAAGAAAGTTGTTGGTGATAAAATCAAATGTTGGAGGTCTTGGGAATGTTTGTGTGAGTATATGAGAACACACAAGGAGCTTATGAGAACACAATCTGTGAATAATTCTAGTGTGTGAGCTCAAAGTTCAAGCTTCTCAACAACAAGCAGAGGCAAGAAATATAGGCTAGGGAGGTACTAAGTTTAGAAAAGTAGAACAAGAAGTGGAGTGTGTGTTTGGGCTGAAAAGTTGGGCACAATATAGCAAAAGTATAACAATGGATATGGGGAGAAGAGATCTTGATGTTGGTCCAAACAACTATGTGATTGTGGAGATTATGCAAGTGAATACATTAAAGTTGGTCCATGTGGAAGTCTTGATTGTGGAAGTCAAATGGAGTGTCTGAAGTGAATATTGAAGCTGAGGTGTGTGCATGTTTGATCTTTGGATTCTGTACCCACATTGTCCTTTTCCATTACACTACCATGATCCAAATGGTTATTGAGGGTACAAGGGTCTTTCCAAATGTGCCCACACCACACCCATTTTTCTATTCTTTTATGCATGTCGTTTTTAGTGCCCAATGAAGTTCTAACAAGGCCCTTCTGAAGAACCCCACCAGATTGACTTTAAATTCCAAGCTTCCTCCATGTTACATGGGAATTGGGATGATGAAAAAGGGCAGCACACCCCAGCAAATTTGTAGTCAGGTAAAATCTAGGGTGGACTTGGACCATGTCAACATAAGTCTATCTCCAAAACCAAAAGCTTGTATGACTTTCAAATAGCCATAGGTTGGATGTGCCATATTGCTAGTACTAGGCAAGCACATTGAAACTCATATCACAATACCAATGTTGAAGGTAGATCAATATGCTTGATGCAACCAAAAAAGGGTCCCCACAGGAATAAACAAATCTTTACCCATTTCAATATTCTCAAGCGTAACTTAATAAATGTTTACACATTGTAGCTAAAGTTGAATAATGACATTGTTGCCATAGAACATTATAGTGTGACCCACAAAGGGTGGCAGCTCACAAATATTTGTTAGAACCTATAAAACAACACCATACACATGACCTACAAATTTATCACCTACATCATTGCAATTTTGCTTGCTTCTGTTGCTTGGAAAGTCCTTCATGAATTGTCAACAAGAAGCTAAAAATATCGACACAAGCACAAATAGTTAAATTCACAACTTTTGATGCCCACCCTTCCACTAGATGTTGACAAGTACAAATTCTCTTTGATACTCAAATTGGATTGGTCTTGGATTCAGGCAACTTGGGTGTATAAAAGGATTCACATAAAGAATAGGACAAGAATAGGACATAATTCTCACAAAAGTTGTAAATGGTCCCATGAAATACTCTCAAATCATACTGCATTTAATTTACAGAATGCAGTGTTTCAGTTTTCTGCTGGACTAAGTCGGACCCATGAGACAACAATGGTGCTAAACTGCCCACTCTGCATGACATGAACATGCAGAGGTACCCCACAAATGTCATGCACATGATGTGCAAATGCACAAGTTGTCCAGTGCTAATCTACAAAATGGGAAAGGCTGATGAAAATAATTGAGCGGGAACTGCATGCATTGCATCCAGTTTGCATACAACCATCTAACCCTAAATGCTTTTCACAAATATACAACTCTTTGCTTGTACAGTACCTGAAGGGCAAAGTCAGTCTCTGATATCAGAAAACTGAGCACTTACACATGTACTGTTTCCACAGGAAACAAATGGCAGGACTTACTCAGCAGGGAAATTTTGTAGTTGGCAGTGTCAACTCACAGCACCTACAAGATAATTGCACTGTTCCACAGGCAAGTAAATGGCAGGACATGCTCACTCAAGAGGGAATATTTGTAGTTAACAATGTCAGCTCAAAGCAGCCACAAGCTTCTTCCGTAGTTGCTCAATGGTGAGCCTTGGAGAAAACCTTGGCAAAACTGCCTGCCATGTCCATCAACCCACCATTGCAGGAAATTCACACAAGTGTCAAAGAAAAAAAACCTCTTGAGGAAGGACTTGCAAATTTTCCATGATATTCTAATTCTACTTGGAAGCATTTGCTTGAATTTCACAGCCAGGAACATTAAAAAAAAGAGTGCTGACTTTAAGAACAATCCTTGAGGCGGATTCTTATCTCTTTTTCTTAGTACCTATGTCATCTCAAGATTCTTCCCTCATAATATGTTTCCAAGTAACAACAGAAAACCAAAACACAATTGTGCTAAAAACAAGGGACTGGCAATACATCATCACCTCAGAGTTATCCTCCTGCAAGATGGCTAACACAGGAATCTCATACTGGTAAGCTTGCTCCCACTCTTTGTTTGTTGTGATATCTCTTACCTGTTACCATCCCATCCACCAGAAAGAAATGAATTCAGATGATGACTATCATGACCTTTTGTTCGAAATTATTCCAGCAGACATTCAGATTGAAGCGACGGGGAAGAGAAGAGGGGCCATCCAGAGTCAAGAGCGAGGAGAGATAGAGAGGTGAAAACAAACGGCGATAGAAGAAATGTAGGGTTTACCTCGAGCTCTACATCGTCGGACACACTGCCTTCACCTCCCATCATGAAAACCAAATGAAGCTTCTCCTTTAGTCCGTCGCAGAGACAGCAACCTGGCTTGCTGTACAGAACCAGTCTCCTCTTCTTCTTCTGCTTCTCCTCCTCTATCCTTTGCGCTTCCACTCCCATAACGACGCCATTCCCATCTTCACTCGCTCTTCTTCTCTCCCTAATATAAATCGACGAAGTTTCCCCGGAAAAAAAGCAGCGCCCGATTTCCTCCCACTTCCTCCTCTTCAGCGTACTGGAAACCTGCGCAGGATCACATCCTCCACGGAGCCAAAAACCAGATCTGCGACAAGATTCATCCTCTCGCGCACCGGATATTCTCCTACAGACGCCACATTCTGCATACCCGCCACAAGAGTGCAACAGTTTAGGGTTTGCCAAAGCGATGCTGTGGAAGTAGAGTGCTGAGAGGTTTGGGGAAAGACGATTTCTCATCAGCTTGCGTGCATTGTGCGGGCCGACAAAAGCGGATGCAGCAGAAGAGACGGAGAAGAGTTGGACAGGAGCATGCGAGGAACTGTGGGGTAAAACTCGCAGCAGCAGCAGTCGGGAAGACGACATCGCGATGGCACTCAGCTGCAGCAGCAGATCAAAACCGGTCGCTATATCCTCTATGAAACGAATCCCTCAATTCCAGTGCTAAAACCCTAACCCTAACCCTAACCCTAAATGCATTTCAGTTACTCACTTATCCTGTTTTCCATTGCTTCTTTCTCAGAAGCAACCAGGGTTGTACTATTATATATCATGCAACCAGGGTATATGGTAAGGGTATGGGTATTGGTATTTCAGAACCTACCGGTTGGGTATGACCTGAGGCAAATATTAGCTTTATACTAGTATCAATTTGGTGTACAACTTGAGATGGTACGTAAAGTACCATCGCATTTTTTCCTTCGAATATTTTGGTTCCGCATTGGGTTGAAGAAATCTTGTTTGTTGACGTTGCATTGATGTCGCAACTTTAAAAAATCATGTTTGTTGACATTGCATTGATGTCGCAACTTTAAAAAATCATGTTTTTTGACATTGCATTGATGTTGAAAGAACAATAACTTACACAATTCAAAAGGTACTATCTAACATGTCAGAATAACTTAAACTTGGTGGAAGTTACCTATTAGCATGTCCTTCCTCACTATCCCTATCACTACAACGTTATCCTTTTACAATGTCATTGTCATGACAACGTTTTACGTAAAAAAAAAATCTACTAATAGACTTTTCTCCCATGCCAAGTATATACCTATTTTATGCTAATATCAATAGCATGTTTATACTTGTTGTATAACAAGCAAAATTAATCTCGAACCTAATACCAATACTAGATTGGTATGAAAGATTTTTAAATAACCCAATACTAGTATCAATTTGGGTATGAAAGTGTAGGATAAAACTCAAAGGTGAAGGGCATTATCAAAATAAGGGCCCATGTGAAGGGATAAGCAAACATTGGCCCAATTTTGGTAATGCCCTTGCCAAAGGGCTTTACCTACCAGCATATGATAGACCCAATGAATGAAAAAAACTTTTCAAAATGAAATTGCCTGTTGAAAAAATGAAATTTACTTTTTTTTTTAAACATAAATTTTTTTTCTATAACATTATACCCAAATACACTAATTTTTGTTAAGTAGGTCTTCACTCATTTTCAAAAAAATCCAATATTAATATCTTCCAAGTATGGAAAAAAATTTCAGAACACCCATACCAATATTAATCTGGTATGTTCAAAAGTCGATACCAATTCACCCATCATGATTTCCATTTGATTAAATTTTTTGATTGACCCATTTTAATTTAAGGTTGAGGTGTACACTTTATCTGTGAACTATCCACTTTAGTTGTGCCAATTAAGTTTGTCAACTTTTTGGCCTTCATGATTCATGGTTGAAGCATTGGGTGGCTATGTGCGATAAGGACTAGTTATGATGGGCATGATTTTTCATAGTTCTCTTCTTTTTTTGGGTGTTTGGTTTGTTTGTTGCAAATTATGCATAATAGTCAAATTATGGTGTTTCTATGTTGCTTAACATTGGAGTTTGGTTGTGTGTTTTTCATTGTTGCGGGAAAATGGTATTTGTTTGATTCATTTTGACTGGCACAACTCAAGGGGAGCATCAAAGCAACAACTATTTGAAAAAACACCTAACATTGTAGAGGCAATTGAGCTTCATGCATTTCATTTTGTTTTATGGATTTGTTCATGTTTTCCAAGTGATAGTTTAAAACTTCTATTAAGTGTGATGCTAGGTTGGAAACTTGAGATCTCGGAATGGCATAGACTCTTTGCTACACTTGTGTTTCCCCAAAGATAGTGCAAGTTTAGCAATGTATTTCAAGGGTTGATTTCATGGAAATGATGAAACGCTCTAAGGAATTCAAAACTAGTGTAATGACAATTTCTTGTGATGTGGTTGGATATTGTTTCATTGTAATTTTGTCTTATTGTTGTTGATCGAAAGAAAGTACCTACATACTTGGGAACTCCAAAGGAAACTCTCTATTGGGAAGGGTTCATTATTTGTTGGGAAATTTTATTACAAAGCCTAAAAAACAAATCTTGCGTTTATCAACTCCTTTTGTCAACCCATATAATAATGTCTTTTGTATATGTATATGTGGGGGAGAACAACATTCCTCATTGTGGAAATCTAGTTAGGTGGTGTGTCAAAAAACATGGAAATTCCCATTTTGTTGTTGATTGAGTTCATACATAATCTAAGTTTTTCATTGTTGTATTAGTGGGGATTAAAATGTCTATGTTAGTCATTGATTTTAATCGTATGTTGGAACTGCCATAAAATGGACCAATTGAGCTTATGAAAGTGAAATTAGAATGGCATAATCACTAAAGACCTATGGTTTTATGTAATTTGAGTATCTATTAAATTAAAGGCCTTCATAAATCAAAGCATTACAAATTTTTGTTGTAAATTTTGGCTTTTATCTATGATTATTTACTTTAAATTGTGTTGTTTTATTCCATGTTCTTTTGCTATTACACCTTCCTCATGATACTTGTTGGTTTAGTATGGATTAGTGTGGGGTGGGTATTAATTTTTGCACTGGGTATTAACCGAGTATCAGAGCAAGTTGATGCATATATGTTCGTCAAGTTTCACTTTTTAAAAAATTTAAGCCCCCTTCCTATTCAACATTTTTTGAAAATTAAAACCCACCTTTGCTTCATAACTAGTGACTTTAAAATGTCAAATATCCATAACTAAACCCTATTCATGAAGAATAATAATATAGGGTGTTTTTCAAAAACCCAAATCAATAACCTTTTCATATTCAAATTGTGTTACCATTAGACTATAAAGAAAAAAACCTCTTGAAGTACTTTTAATTGTTACAAATAATCAATAAGCATTTTTAGTTGTGATTGTTGCTTGTACATTCAAGTAACACATGTGTTCAAGCTTCTAAAATATCAATGTCATCTTAAACTTATACATTACTAGAATTTTTATTTTTGCAAACTAACCAAGTTGACCAGATGGGTGTTTTTAACTAGAGGACATTTATTTTTCATTAGAAACCAAGGGTTTGAATGACAATGGGTATTTTTTGATTAATCAATTTGACTAGAGTGACCAATTTTACAATTAGTCAAATCAAACATCTAATCAAATTAGATTTAAAAATACCACTTAGTCAAATTAGTTAGTGGCTTAATCAACAAAACCACCCAATCTTGTCAAATTGGCAAGTGCCTTAGTCAATAAGGACAATTATTATATTCAATCAATAGGGCTAACTAAATAGGCCTAGTCAAAGTGGTCAATGGCCTAGTCAAAAGGGCCAACTACAAATTCTAATACTAGTTAGGTAGTTTGGAATTACATTTAACATTTTGACCATGTTTGACCAATTAAAAAAAATTGAAACATGTAAAAATTAACTAATCATAACTAAATGAATCATAACCAAATTAATTATGATTAAACTATATATATATGGTTTATTTAACTATAGTTAAATTGATTATATTGAAAATTAATTATGGCTCAACTACTATGAAAAAACTAATTAAAATTAAAACTAACCATAACTAATATAATAATGGTCAATTAAACATAGTTTGTTTAATCGCATATGTTTTAACCATGGTAATTATAAACATAACTAAAATAATGATATTTATATTTTAAATATTATTATTTTACCCTAATAAATTTAACCATAATCAATAGACCCATGATTAATTTAAAACCATTGTTAATTTAACCATGGTTGGTTTTGTCATAATTATTTTAACCATACTTATTTCACTCATGTTTATTTTAGCCAAATTCATTTTATTCATGGTTAGTAGTTCAACCATGATTGGTTTTGCCATAATTATTTAAACCATTTTTTAAATTTTAGCCATAATTATTTCATTCATGTTTATTTTAATCATAATTAATTTTTTGCATAATTGGTTTTGTCATGAAATATTTATTCATTAGTTGTTTTAGCCATATTAACTTTATTAGTGGTTAGTTCAACCAAATTTATTTATTCATGGTTAATTTAACCATTTCCAATTTAGCCATGTTTAATTATGCCATAATGTTTTAAACCATTTTCGTTTTAGCCATAATTATTTCATTCATGTTTATTTTAGTCATAATTTATTTTTACATAATTGGTTTGCCATAAAATATTTATTCAGTTGTTAATTTAGCCATATTAACTTTATTAATGGTTAGTTTAACCAAATTTATTTACCTATGGTTAATTTAACCATTTCTAATTTAGTCATGTTTAAATTTTCCATAAATATTTTAACCATTTTGATTTTAGTCATAATCATTTCTTTGATGTTTATTGTAGTCATAATTAATTTTTGCATGATTGGTCTTGCCATAAAATATTTATTCATTAGTTAGTTTAGCCATATTAACTTTAGTAGTGGTTAGTTTAGCCAAATGTATTTATTGATGGTCAACTTAATCATTTCTAGTTTAGCCATGTTTAATTTTTCCATAATTATTTTAACCATTTTCATCTTAGCCTAATTACTTCATTCATGTTTATTTTAATTAGAATTAATTTTTCCATAATTGGTTTTACCATAAAATATATATTCATTAATTAGTTTAGCCATATGAACTTTATTAGTAGTTAGTTTAGCCGAATTTATTTATTCATGGTTAGTTTAACTATTTCTAGTTTAGCCATGGTTGATTTTGCCATAAATATTTTAACCATTTTGATTTTAGCCATAATTATGTCATTCATGTTAATGTTAGCCATAATTAATTTGTGCATAATTGGTTAGCCATAAAATATTTATTCATTGGTTAGTTTAGCCATATTTATTTTATTCATGGTTAGTCTAACCATTTTTAGTTTACCTATGGTTGGTTTAACCATAAATTATTTATTTTTTAGTTAGTTTGGCCATATTTATTTTACTCATGGTTAATTCAATCATTTCTAGTCTAATTATAAAATATTTATTCATTGGTTAGTTTGGCCATATTTACTTTACTTATGGTTAGTTTAGCCATATTTATTCATAGGTTAGCTTAGCCTTATTGACTGTATTCATGGTTAGTTTCACCATATTTGTTTAGATATGGTTAATTGAATGATAATTAATTTAATTATCAGTAATTTTGCCATAATTAATTTTTCCTAGCTTAAATTAGCCACTTATTTAACTTATGTAATGTAAGTATGTGACTAAATAACCTAAATACAATTAACTTACATGTATGTGTATTTTTTCCTACCTATATTGCACCTACTTACTTATATTTTAGTTTATAAATAACCTAATTATATAGGCTAGGGTATGCCAATTATGCCTATGATAAATTACTAGTTGATTAACTAGTTATTTACCTAAAATACACTAATGAATGTGTAATTAAATAGTTAAATATTAATTATTACAAATACATTGTTGATAATATATAATGAATTATGTCAAATTTGTAAGAATTAGTTGTAATTTGGTTGTAATTATTAATTATAATTAAATAACTAGACATTAATTATTACTTATTTTTATTCCAACTTAATTAACATACATATTTACTTATCTCTTTATTTATTCATTTATTTATTTACTTAATTTATGTATCTTACATAGTTATTTAAGAATAATGTTGTGTGAACTAAAAGGTTCTAATGTTGTGTGGACATGAAAATGTTTTTCCCTCCCAAAAGTTTGTCCCATTTTGTTTGTCATCCTTTCCAAATGATGAGCAATATAAATAAATACACCATAAGCATCCAAGACATAAAAAATATTTTAAAAAGAAAAGCCACTTGGGATGAGCCAATTAAAAAGGTTCAATTTTAAAGGCCAAATTCACAATGAAATAAGATTTTCCTACCTAGGTCATCTAAGTGTATATTTAGTTTAAGTAATGTGCATTTAAACTTAATAAAGGTCCTAGCTTAAGTTGCCCTAGCCTACTTTAGGCTTCTACACCTAGTTGTTAATTATAGATTCCTAAACCTAGGCTTAGAAGTTTAGATTGTAGGTTCCTAGACATGGGGACCTTAGGAGTAGGTATCTGATTTTAGGTCTAACCTAGGTTATTTAAGTTTTATTCACATGGCATAACCTAGTGGCCAATGTTTAAATGTCACATGGCATAACTTAATGGCCAATGTTTAAATGCCACGTGGTTTAACCTAGGTGGCCAATGTTTAGATGCCACATGGCTTAATTTGGGTGGCCATTGTTTAAATGCCACATGGCATTTGCCTATGGTGTTCATTTGACTATTATATTGATTAATCAAAATGATTAGTCAAAAGTATTAGTTGAAATGAGTAGTAAAAAATGTCAACTTAAACTTGGTCAAAAAAATACATGGCCTAGTCACTATGGACAAGTTCAAAACGACTTGTCCAAAATGGTTGGGAGTTTTTTTTTACGTTTGTCCAAAATGGGTACTTTTTTACCAAAATTTCTAGTAAAAACAAATAGGAATTGTAGTAGTGATAGTAGCCTTATATGTATGTTTAAAATATTAAGATTATTTGTCAAAGCTTTAAAGATTTAGCAAAAATTCAATTTTGTAGGATTTTGTTAAAAACTCGACATGTGTTTTTAAGGGGGTTTTTCAAAAACCACGACAAAATAACCTTTTTGTACTCATCTAGGTTTTAGCCTTATGCATGGTGTCAAGGACATGAATAACCATGAGAATAAAGGCTAAAGGAAAGGTTTTAATTTAATTTCAAAACAAAAAACAAAACAAGATTATGTGATTTGAAAATAAGAACACAAGAACTAAAACAAGAACATGAGATGTGCAAAACAAATGTGAAAATGGATATTTATTATGTTAACATTTGCAAACATGAACATGAAAAAAACATGACAAGGCTCTGGTGCAAAATCGTGCCTAAGACTAGTGTTGAACAAACTAAAGGAAATGAATGGTCTTACTCTTCTTTATATCCCTTTGGGAACCTATTTCAAGGAAACTTCCAAGGAGGTTTCTATGTGTGCATCAAATAAGGAAGCTTCTTGGGAACCTCCTAACTCGTAATTGACTATGAGTTAACTAGAATTTAATTAAAAGTTAACTTGGACTTAATTAGGAGTCAACTAAGGGTTAACTAAAAGTTATCTAAGACTTAATTACGAATTAATTAGGACTCAACTAGGAATTAACTAAAATTTAATTGGGATTTAACTAGGAGTTAACTAAAATTTAACTAAAAGTTAAGTAAGATTTAGTTAGGAGTAATGGAAGGTGCAAGTTAGATATTTTGTACATTTTTCTACTTTGTTTTCTACTTAAAAAATATTGTTTCAAACTTCTAACCTTCTTTTAACATTTCAAAACAAACAAAAATTTTAGTTTTTTTCATGGGGATCTCTCGTATCCCTCTAGCTTTTCAAAGCAATTTGTGTCATATCATTTGGACTTTAAAAAATACCTCAAAAGTGTCCCCAAAAATTATCATTTTTTAGGGGTTGGGGATGATTTTAGTTATGAAAAAAAATTCCATTAACCAAAAAAATTATATTAGAATGTTCACCACATCAATATTAAGGTGCTTGAAAAAAAAATTTGCAAAAATATTTCACCTACTTTCAAGTACTTGAACTTTATTTTTCAAATTGCCACAAAATTTAGGTCTAATTCAAGTACTTGCAAATAGTTTTTAAAAACATGATTATAATAATTTAGCTTTTGAAGTCCATGCAAACAAGAGAAATAATGTACAAAAATAAAAATAAAAATAAATCATTATCCGCATAAAATCATCTACTTGTTAATCCTTTTATTTAAGCACCTTAATATTTTGTTGTTTACACTACTTTTTGTGTATTTTACCATGTTTATACCCTAGATAAACATTATGGATAAATTCCATCTATTGGAAGATAATGCCTAACGTTTGCATCCATTACACCTAGTTAATTAGATACCCTAACCTTCGCCCCCACTTCATAACTACCTTTTTTGGGTTTGTAAGATTTAGATTTGAATGATTCTTTAAATCTCCTAAAAATAAAAAAATTGGACTCAAGAGATTTTTTGAAGTTTTTATTTTCAAATACTTAGACTCAACTATTACCAAAAAAAACAAATACATGCCCCACATAGGTATGGACTATCGACTATCAATTTTCATAGCTAGTCCTAGTATTAGGTCTTTGAGACCACATTTTGCATGTTATGAAGAACATATATACATGAGGCTAAATTTGATATAAGACATGTATATATAGGGTTGGTTAATGATTTATTTGGGGTGAAATTCTGCATCTTAATGACAAGAAAAAAAGGTGGTGAATAGTGTAAATGGGTTTTTTTGGAAAAAATGGGGCTATGTCACCATAGTATGAGGAAAAATGGGCCCATGTTGCCATGTTTAGACAATAGTTTCTAGCATGTCAACGACATGTAGCATGAATCCTAAAGTTTCCTATTTTCCTCTTTGATATAAAGCCAAATTTGGCTACACCTTTGAAGTTTTTTTGTATGGTGGCAACCACCTACTTCACAAATTTGAGAAAAACACATAATAATGTTGATCAATTATTGTTTCCTTTCATAATTGGCTAGCTAGTTTATATCAATACCCTATGTGGTCCAATTGATATCATTCTTTTGAAAATTTACACTCATTAATTATCAATTTATTGCATTAATTTTTGGTAATACTTGCTAGTTTTGCAAAAAGTTCAATTATCAAATGCCTACCTTGAGAAGCATTGGTTATATTGCCTAGGTAAAGTATGTTATAAGGATTTTTACAATAAAATTTAGTTTGTATCACTAGAAGAATTCATGTCCTATGTAACCACTTCTTAAATAACTAGTGATCATCAACAATTAAATAAACAACTATGAACCATATTTGCAACTATCCAGCTTATGTGGCAATATGTATAGTTGCAATCTAGTGGTTATTATGATTAATGGGTTAATTGAATGAATGTTGAACATAATGTGGGCATGTATTCAATTTTATATACTTTCAAGCTAAAGATATAAAGTTGTTAAAGTGACTAACCAACAATAATAACTATGACATTATGATATTACATATGATATTTAAAGGATTTGATGTTTTATGCAACTACCTATTAAACAAATTGTAGTATTCTTTAAGATATGATGTGAAAAATTAATGTCCATCACTTTACATTTAACATGTGTAATTTTGCCACATGGTATAAATATGTAATCAAATTAACATAATTGTAGTCATACTTTATGTGTATATTGTGAATTATATCAAAAATGTAAATAATAATTGACATCATATATTATAAAATATAATTTAACATGTACATTCATAAATTTTTTCATAGGTCATTTTGTAATGACAATAATCATGTACGCATTACATAAAAACACGTGTGTATATGAAGTTCAAGTGGAATCATTCTTTTAGGATTTATTAAAATGTTATATTTTAGTTCATTTTTTTTACAAATGGCATGCATACATGTATAAAGGTTAATCAATGCTAATTAAATTTATTTTTAAAAATTAAATCATGTGATATTTATTTGTATGTTTATAGTTTAAAATTTTATAATGACAAATTTGAAATAAATATTATAAATTGATATAATATATGTACATCTAAAAATTATAATTTTTATAGAAGTATGGAATTAAAAATATGGATTAATTGTAATTTAATTTTTTTTATTATGGCTCAAAAAATTAAATAATTTTAATTTAATTATTTAAAAATAAAAATTTATATATATATATTAAATATTAAGTATTAAAAATTTTCAAATTATATTTCATTTATAACTAAAATTTAAAAAACTGAAAAGATTAAATTTGAATACTGAATTAAAATATTTATTTATAAAATACAAATATGTAATTAAAATGTGAAATTAATTTATTATGAACTTACATATTTAAATAATGATAAGAATATGCATAAGATTTGAAATATACATGTTTATATTTATGTGATGACATAATATATCACAAGTTGAAGTATCGATTAGATGGTTAAGGAGTTGGTTTGTGGCAATGGAAATGAAGGTTCAATTCTTTGTAATAACATTTTAAATTTGATCGTAAATGACTATAACATGGTTACATGCGTCTTAAATGACTATAAAATGATTACATATTTTTATTTTAATTGTAAATTTATGTGGACATTACACATAGTTGTTTTGGACACAACTTGACACATGTCATGTTGAGTTGCTTAAACAAGTTGTTCGGCACAATTCTAATGACTATAGTCATTCTATCCAAAATTACTATAAATTTAGTTGTAAACGTAGTTGTTTTTTTCTAAAATCCTATTGGTGTATATTATTTATTTATTTTATTGTATCCATGTATAGGGTTTTAAGGTTGATAGGTTTTCAAATTTTGAAAAGTCAAAACTTGGCCCATAAGGGAATTATTATTTATTAAAACATGATATGTACCATGTAGGTATGTTATTTATCAATTTTCAAAAGAATTAATAATTAGATGGTAGGTGATCAATAGATTTTTCAATAATAAGACAACTTGGGAATATACCAATATTGGTCGGTTCTTCTTTTAAAATTTAAAAAAAAACCTTTGATCTTAGTTTGATATTTTAAAAATCTGGTAGGTTCCTCATGTGCAAGTTTTATTTATTCTTGTTTTGGCATTTTTTGAATTCTAAAATCTCTAGGTCAACTTTGAAAACCATGTTTAATTCCACTTATAAATTACAAAAGGTGAAAATCTTTTAAAGTGTACCACAAAGGACGAAAAGGACTTAATCCGTACTACAATACTTTTTTACTTTATAATTTGATCCCCATAAAAAATAATGAATCAAAGTTGTCAAAATTTTCAAGAGGATTATACTTTAAACTATTACAATTCTAGATTCCATCATAGTTGTCCATAAATGTGTCTTTACATGGTAAAAAAAGACTAGGTAAAAAAGACAAAAAATGATGACGTTGTGACAAGATTTTGGTACATTTTAAAGAATTTGCATCTCAAACTCTTAAAGGTTGGAGATTATATAAGTATGTGGAGTTATGATAAATTAAAATTGGGGATTTTATATAGGTATGGAATTTTAAAACTAGGGATTGTATAGGTGTAGAATTGTATAACTAATTAAAACTATTCACTTATTAATAAAGGTTAGCCTACTTGTCAACTTTTCAAAAAAATTCAATTTGTTTACCCAAATAACTTGAACCTATGCTTAGGAGTCGGTTTTCAACATTCCAATTTGAGCAAAATTTCAGTTCCACGGTTTAGTTTTTGTGAAAATTGCACTAAAGGGGTGTTGATTTGAGTTCAAGTCATTGGAACCAAAATCAAAACACCAAGGTTTAACATTACAAGTCAAGGAACTTATCAACACTAATATATATTTGATATTGGGTAGAAGTAGAAAAATTGGCCAAAGATTATTTTTCTTTAAATATTTTTTAAATTATAAGCTTTTTTTCATGTTTATCCATTGCATGGAAAAAATATATGGCCTTAAGTTTTCATTGAAATAAAAAAGATGAGAATTGTTACAAATTTTCATTCCCTATTGTCATGACATTTTTAGAAATCACATTCTTGAAATTTGAAAATTCATAATTAAATTATACTTACTCAATTAATTATCTATTAAAAAATTCAAATAGAATACCATCTAAATACCATAGAAAATTATATCCATTTAAAAAGGAAAAAAAACTTGTTTGAAAATTACTCTTAATTAAACAATTTAAGGAAAATAACCATTACTTTTTCAAAACCTTTTGCAAATGAAATGATTAGGAACATCAAAATTCAAAAACATCAAAATTCATCAAAGTTCTAAAGTCTATATGACATGGTAAATGTATTCACCCAAAAAAACAATGAAATCCCTTATTTAAATGTTTATTATATTTTCCTAAGTTTCAATGGGTTTAGTTAAATTAAAATTTAATATTTAACATGATTTTTTTACCCACTCATATTTCCACACTATTAATTCATGTCCTTATAACCAAATGGTATTAATTCAAAGTTTGTATTGGCTCATATCATCTATGAGCTTGATAAGGTCCTTGCATCATAAACTTATCAAGCTCCATAGGTTGGTGCAAATTTCGTGTGAAATTTAATTTTCATAGGTTTGTACAAAAATTGCATGAATTTTATATTATGGTTAATATGAATGATATTTATACATATTCAATATTTGAAATATTCAAAGTAATGAGACATTGTTTTTGAATGACATATGTGAATGTTCTTCTTTAATACACAAAAATCACATTTTATATGCAAAATTATATCACAATAATTGCACAAATTTAGTTAAAATGTAAATCATACATAGTTCACATCAAAACATTATAAGTAAAAAATATATGTCATCTCCATAGAAGTAATATATATATAATTTGTTCCATTTTTACATTTTGAAACCCATGGATTTTCCACTAACATATTGTTTTATAGTTTTCACATGGATTCTATTGAAATTTCATGATATTGCAAGTTCATGATTCAATACTAGGATTAGGCTTATATACCATACCAATATTGGTAATCAAACATAAGAAGATTTAACCAAATTTGAAAATAAAATAAATATGAAAATAAAAAACCTTTGAACATTTTTTTTAATTTTTGGGTTAACAATTGTAATTTAATATATAAACTTGGGCTCTGTGTTGTTGTGCACTACCAATGGCATTCAACCTTTTTTTTCGTATCATGTTTCCATTTGGTTTTCAATATCTCATTATTATTTATGTCAATTTTAAATTTAATTTAAATTGTATTAAACATTATATCCATGGTGGGTAAGGTAAAAGAGGGAGGTAGTCATAAACAAAAAAATGGGGTAGTTATTAGTAAAGGAATGAGATAGTTAAGCTTCAAAATAAAATAATATTTTTTTTCATATCCCTACTGGTGGGTAGGGGAAAGGAGTAAAGTAAATACTAAAAAATGAAGTAGTTAAGTTGGGAAATGATGAAGTAGTTATGAATTGTTTTTAGAATTGTCCCTCAAATTGTCCAGGGACAACCATATGATAAATTCTACAAGCCCATGAAAAATCATACAAAACCACCCATATACCAACTCTTCAAAATTTTGTCATTAGAAGTTATATTTGTTGTGTTTTCCTTTACCCCCCCCCCCCGAAACAGATTTGGCCAATTTGAACCATTTTTTCAACCTTTTTAAGCATTTGTTAAATCAAACTTTTAGGTTGAAATTTTGTGGCAAACCTAATGGCCTTGGGCTTGCAATCGAAATTAAAGGCATACGAATGGAAGTGGGTCAAGAAAATGTTTTGGAATTCAAAACAATTCAAAATGAAAAGGATTTTGAGAATTATAATTCTATGAGAACCCCATGTAGGTAGTAAACTTGGTCCAAATTAAATTCTTAATATATACCATTGGAAAGGTCTTGAAGTGTACTTGTCAAAAATTGGTTCACATTCCCCATTTGAAGTTATGAATCAGTAATTAAATGGCTTTAAAAAGGGTCAATAGTCAAATTGGCAAATTAATCCACGACCATTAAAACCCAAGAAATAAAGGTCTAATGACCTCCAAATTGAACATGTGATATGGAGTTGGAAATTTCTTTTCAATGGCTACAACTTCACCTTTGAAAAATCTTCAATTGGAATGTGTATGTGGGTGTTATGAGTTTACAAATTTTGAACACTTTGATACATTGCCCAATCAACTTAATCATAGAATATACTAAGGATAGGAGGTGGTGGCTCCTCTTCAAGTTTGAATCATGGTGTGTCTTATGAGTTTAGCTTGTTCATAGTTCATCCATGCACCATTTTGGCTACACTTGCATTAACCACTTTTTTTCTTAGTTCATGTAGGTTGATCTCACCTTGAATTCACACTTGTGCATTTGCTTTAGTCCCATTTTAAAGCTCCCCACCACCCCCCCCCAATCATTCTTTTTTTGGGAGTTAGGGGTACATGCACATTACACTCACCCAAGAAGGGCAAGTCGAAGTCCATTTAGATAGTCCATAGTGAAAATAAATAAGAAAAATAACTCGAGCAAAGAATCTGGGCCATTAAATTAAATTAATCATAGCTGTTGATACTATTTTATGATTAGATCTATTCATTTCTAAATGGCAAGATTTTCAAAATTTCGACGTTCCTTCTCACGTAGTCTGCCAAGGATAGAAACTCGTGTGTTTTCTATTATTTCTTTAATGGTTTTTATTGTCCACTTATTATTATCACTTGCTTCCACTATCCATTTCACATACAATGCCAACATTTGGAACTTTCAAGTGCTTCTAGGTGACAAAGCATTACCATTGATTTCCCACCCTAGAACTTGGAAATACCAAAATGATTGCATCTTTGAGTAAAGATGGCAAAGGTGTCAAATTTTTAGTAATGGCATGACCCACACCATTGATTAGCAATACGTTTGGACCAACAAGTAGAGGCAAGTTTGACTATTCTAGGAAAGTGAAGCACGAGCATGACACAAGTTCAAGAGGTAGATGTTTTGGCATGGCTACTCCTTTGTATGCCAACATTCCAAAACTAGGTAATGGTGGTCCTATAAGTTGTAAAAAGTTTGCAAAACGTTTTCACCTTTGTGCAAAAGGTTTAAGTCTTAAATGATTTAAGATTCTTAAAGATCTCATAGTGGAAGAGATCCACAAGTTCTTTGGACCTATTTTTTTTTTTAAATGGTTATAATCATGTCTTTAATGAAAATCTAGAAATCATAGCCAAGGTGGAGGATTTGTGGATGGTTGTTCATCAAAAGTTAGGTGATCCTGCTTCAAGAATAATTTCTTTAGGTATGGCAAAAGGGATTGTGATGGAGTTGATGAAAGGCAAGAAAATGAATTGGGCTATATATGCTAAGTGGACGAATCAAGAACAACAATGATGAAAGACACCATTGGTCGAACTAGTGAGCCAAAAAGGCAATGATGGAATAGATCAACCAGAAGGTGACGAAGAAAACTTGGTTGGAAGCAATAGTTGCATGATTGTTGTTATTCCAAAAGAGGTCACACATTATCTGGAGTTCATTAAGAAGTTGTTTTAGAAGTTCAAGAGCAAAAGTGCCTCAATAAGAAAATGCAAAAAGACATTTTGTACACAAACATGAAATTTCAAAACCAAATGGAGGATTAAAAGAATAATCTAAAGAATGTAGAGGAGAAGGTGCATGACTTGTGTATGCAATTAAAGGGTTCGTCAGACCTTGTGATTTGTGATGAGTTGAAAAAGAAGGTGGAAACATAGTAAACGATCATTGAAGCTTTTTGATCTTTGGTGCAAGAAGGGGAAGGGGAGTATGAGCAAGTTTGTAAGAACTTAGAACTTCAAGGTTCTAGATTGCTTAGCTTTGAGCACAAGGTTGAACTTTGTAAATGGAATCGTAGTCCTGCAAATGAATTTCTCTCAAAGTTTGAGAGGGGAGTTTTAGGTCATCAAAACGATAGTATCATGCCATTGCCCTCACATCTCATTGAACGCAATGATGTAGGTTTCAAAAAATGTTTTTGATACATCAATGCCCATACTGTGGGTTGGGTTTTTTGCCTATGTGGGTAGGAAAAATTGCTTCTTGCTAGCACGTATACCACTATTGGTGTGTTGGTGTTCATTTCAACATTTCATCAAAATGCATCCACCCAAGCTGTGAAGAAGAGATGCATGATGCATGCTGGAATTGTGCTAGTATCATAAAACCCGGGACAATGCTTGTTGTTAAACCCAAGTCAAAACCCTTGAGGCAAAAACTACTAAAGTGTTACATTTTATCTCCCAAAGGTACATGTTTTCTACCCTAACCATGTTTTAACATTGTCTTTCAACATATTAGTCCAATATCCACATGAACATTAGGTTTTTGGCATATTCAAAACTCCACTAAATGTTTTATTTCTTCTACACATCATCACATCATTATTTTTTTAGGAGTAATCTTGTATGTGCTTTTTGAATATGGAGCTTGTTGTGCAAGTTTTTTTTGAAAGTTCATGACAATCCAATATATGTAAATTTTACATTGTCATTAATATGGAGCTCCACAAATTTTGTGTTCATGTATGGATAGAAGTCCTTAAGTTCCACAAATTTAGTTCGTGTTCATAATCTAGTATATAGTTACTTTGTGTGTCCACATGAGTCCTTAGATATACACAAAATTAGTTTAAGGGTGCCCATGAGTGCATTGAGTTCTAAAGCATTTTCATTTTGTGTCCATAATAATTTATAAAGAGTTTCATTTTGTTTCCACAAAAGTCTAATCAATTTTACAAAAAAAATATTTTGTGTCCTCCAGAGTCCAATGAGTTCCAAAAAATCTCATTTTGTGTCCACAACAATCCAATGAGTTCTACAAATTTTCATTTTATGCCCATAGGAGTCTAGTGAACTCCTTAAATGTACTCAAAGTGTGCCCATTGAATCCTTGAATTTCCATAGAATTGGTTTATGTGTGTGCATGAGTCCATTAAGCTCAAAAGATTTTCAACATGTGTGCACAAGAGTCCAATGAAGTCCGTAGTTGTATAGTTTATGCATGCAACAAAGTCCATACATAGTTCAACACAAAGTTCCCATTTTTGCATATGAGTCCATAAGTTCATATGTGTTGCTCATTTTGCTCATAACTTAGTTTTGTATTTGCATTTTGTACTTTAAAAAAATTGATTTCAATTTAATTGCAAAGATTTAATATGATTGTAGTATATGATGTTGATGTCTTGCAAAAATTCAATATTATATCTAACTATGACTACGGATGTCTTGTAGAAATTCCTTTGGGCCTTCCACCAACAACTATATCCATGTCCTTCTTAGAGGTTCAATTGCCAATTGTGAAGAGTCCATCAATGTTGCATAATAGCAACCAAGAAATCAATCCAAATGTTGGTAGCCAACAACTCCCAGTTGAGGATCTTGTAAAAGTTTCCACTCCCAACAAATCCAAGCCTCCTTCTCCTTAGCCACAACCTAAACCGATTTTTCATTCAAATGTTGCCATTAGGAAGGAGTTGATTCTAGAGGCAAGTGTGGCACAACCTAAACCAATTATTCATTCAGATGTTGCCATTAAGAAGGAGTTGATTCTAGAGGCAAGTGTGGAGTTGGAAAAAAATATGAGTGATGAGGTAGAAGAAGAGGGGTTTGACAAGGATGAAATGGAAGAGGGTGAGGAATTTAAAGAACATGAAGTTGGTGGGCCTACAAACCTGCCAATGAAAAAATTGGAGAGTTGCCATGCTAATAAGTCCAAGAAGGTGATGAAATCACCATTGAAGAAAAGAACCAAGAAGGTTTAAAAACTAGTGGCAAAGCGGGTTAGTATTGCTACAATCACTTGACATGTTGTAAGCAATAAAAACATGCGAAATCTTGGGGGCAAGAAGATGTGATTTGGTTTTCCCATTTTTTAATTTGGTTTTTTGTGAAGGATAATAGGTCCTAAGGATTATACCGGGTACATTATATTGCTACTTGTTTATATATCTGAAGCTTTAGCAAAATAGCTAATTAAAGGTAGCCTAACTCAGCTTCATTTTGTATATTGACATTTCATGGAAAATTTTCTACTTTCAAATGATTTACCCAGTGTATTATCCATGGATCAAGATGACAAAACATTTCAAGTACATAGCTTGTATCTATCAACTATTATCTTTGATTTGTTGCAAATGGTATGTAGGAAGTTTTGTATTTTGTGTTGTAGAAACTGCCAATGCATCAAAAGATTGGGATAATGCAAGACTTTCATGGTTGTGGCCAATTGAATGTGGTTGATTTTGGTTGCAAGCAAAGGTAAGTACAATTTTGATGTTTTGTCCAAGACCAATTCTATCATAATTAAAAATTTGATTCTGTTGTGAATTTGGTGTGGCTAATAAGAGCAATTTTGATAACAAATTTTTCAAGGTACACCGAGTGTTGGTATGGCAATCAACAAGTCGATCAACTTGGAATGTGCAAGTGGAAATAGATTTGGGGACCAAATGTATATGGAGCTCATGGTGGTTGGTATGAAATATGCATTGTTCTACAACATTTGTTCATGGGCCCTTTTGGTGTAGGTACATATCCTATAACACTCCATTGATTACTATGATAATTAATACAAAATAATGATTTTAAACTTTGGGTTATAATAATGGTGGTGGAGGAGGAGATGTTAACAACAAAAAGCTAAGTCTAGGTTGATTAATCATCAAAAGCAAAAAGAAAGTTTGTGAAATAAGTAGCTTATAGTAGTAGTAAGAGAGAAAGCTTAGATAAGATTATTTTACTTAATGGAAGAGGATTAACCATTACTAGGTCATTTGTACTCGTGAAAGATGAATGAACAAGCTTATTGCTATAACAAAAGTCATCAACATGTGAAACCCATGAAGTTTTGTTATTTACTCTAATGTCCTATCTATAAGTCTTTTCTTTCTCCAGCTTGCCTACCACATTGGCCAGTGATGTAATCTATTGCAATGCATCTTGTAATGATTGATCACATTCATCATTATTGACAATTAATTGGTTTTTTTCTTCTTCCAACCTTTGTAAAAGTTCTTACAATTTTTCTACTATAGTTCGAAACACTTCAGTTTTTCAACTTCCAAACTAATGCACCCCCCACACTCCTTGAAAGACTCAAATGCGAGTTTGAAAGTGAAAACAACGGAAAAATAAGGAGGTGGGATGTGATCCTTAACTTGTAGCACTTCGGGGGTAAGAGGGGCATGCTAGAGCTCTGGGATGTGGACTAGGACAAATGACAAGCAAGTCAACTATTCACATAGGCTTGCACAAACCAAACAACAAGTTGGTTAATGCGTAGTTATAACACTCTTAATGCAAAAATGAATCACAAACATACACAGACTCACAAGACTCATCCCAACCCGAACTTGGGGGAAGCCACCACCTTCCCCCTTATAGTATTCTTTATGATTAACCATGGGGGCCACATCTAAATGTTATTTTGTCTTGGGACTTCCAAGGTGGGAGTCTCGAAATTCCCAAAATTAGGACTTCTGACATTTTGGAAATGTAAAATCATTTGAACAAAAGAAGAGTTGAATATCATTATTTAATAAAATTTCAAGGACCATTCTTTTGAAAAAAAAAGTTTAATAAATGGGTAAATTTTGTATTAATATAATAATACTATCTATGTTAAACTACTTTTAATTATTATATGGCTATTTTTCATTAATTTAAATTATTTCACCCTACATTATTTTATGGTTATTTTCAATTACTTTTGGTTATTTTTGGCTATTGTAAATTATTTCACTTTCGGTTGCTTGCAGCTATTATAAGTTACTTTAGTCTATTTAAAATTATTTCACCTTATGTTATTATTGGCAATTATATGTTATTATAGGCTATTCACCTTAAGTTACTTTTGTCTATTATAAATTATTTCACCATAAATTATTTTTAGCAATATTAAGCAATTCTAATATATGGTTATTGGTTGTTATTTTATTGGGGCTATTAGTGGTTATTAATGGCTATTGATACCTATTTTATTAATGGTTATTAATGGTTATTTTATTGGTGGCTATTCTATTAATGATTATTAGTAACTATTCTATTGGTGGTTATTGATAGTTATTCTATTAATGACTATCAGTGGTTATTATATTAATGGTTATAATGGATATTATATTAGTGGATATTGGTGTTTATTAATGGTTATTATATTAGTGGCTATTGGTGGCTATTGGTGGCTATTGGTGGATATTCTATTGCTGGAATATCGGTGGTTATTAATGGCTATTATATTAGTGGTTATTGGTGGATATTTTATTAGTGGATATTGGTGGTTATTAATGTTATTATATTAATGGCTATTATTTTATTTTATTAATGGCTATTGGTGGTTATTCCATTTTAAGCCATCAAATGTTATTTCATTAGTGACTATTGATGGTTATTTTATTGGTGGTTATTATTGGTTATTTTATTAATGTTTATTGGTGGTTATTGTGTTATAAGTTAATGTTGATTATTATATGTTATATTATGACTATTAGTGATTATTCTATTATAAATTATTCTTGGATATTATGTGTTATAATATCATAAACTATTGGTAGTTATTATATTGTAGGGTATTTAAAATTATTTTTCAAAGGTTATTATTTTATATTCTAAGTTATTTTACCTTAAGTCATTATATTTTATTTTAGATTATTTTAAGTTATTATATTTATTATAAAATAATTTATAATAACATAAAGTAGAATGTCCTTGAATAACTTAAAGTATAACTTGAAATAACATCTATTAACTTAAAATAAAATAACCTAAGGTATAGCCTAAGGTTAATTGAATAATTTAATTTAAAATAACTTAAAAGCTTATAATAAGTTAGTTAAGATACGTTAGGCAAAAAAACATATAATAGTTTATAATACAATAATTTATAATAGCCTATAATAACTTATAATAACATAAGGCATAAGTTAGAATAAATAAAGTAGCTTAAAATAAATTAGGGTATATCATAAAGTAGCATATAT
>Ga0116229_10002576_pt1 | contig 29397 bp, 23 predicted proteins | sample S1TSphgellanicum_3_FD_87313 | JGI IMG/M metagenome (GOLD analysis project Ga0116229, IMG submission 87313) | Host-associated microbial communities from peat moss isolated from Minnesota, USA - S1T2_Fc - Sphagnum magellanicum MG | ecosystem: Host-associated > Plants > Peat moss > Unclassified...
AAAATGATGTAATAATTGTGGTTTGATTTTGTTTTTTGTTCTAAAAAATTTTCTTTATAAACAATTTATCTTTTCAATTTTTTTTTTTTGTTTTTTATAAAAAAATATTTTTCCCCCCCCCCCCCCCCCCCTTTTGCTAATTACAATGAAAATTACAGCAACCAAGGATTCCCATGATGGACTAGAAGTAGGACAAAATTACAACAAAAACATGTTTAAATTTAGATTTAAATTATAAGCACAAATTCAAAATAAAAGGGTATGACATATTCAATATAAAAATATTCAAACACTATGTTATCCAAAACATGGAATGATTGGGAATATGAAAAAGAGGAACAAGGCTAAAATATGAGATAATATTTCAAAGCAAGGTTGAACAAATTAAAAATAATGAGAAAAACAATGTTTTTTTAAAGGATTCTTCAAAGTGTGTTTAGTGGTTACTATGTGTGTGAACTTTTAACCCATGTGGCTACAATTCAATGTTTGGTTATCTTCTAATTAACTATATAAGAAAAAATAAATTAAAAAATTATATATATATATATATGTTTATTTTCCCTTTCGATTTGTGTTGTGTTTGGCTATTGTAGGTTGCATTGGGTATGTGAATATTGATTATTTCAAATTTGATAGAGTTTGAATTTAGGTTACATTATAAAAACTTGTTGAACCATTTGGCAAGTGTTGGAAAATTGGAGTGGCAAAACTTGGTGAAAAATTCATGGTCAATAGAGTTATTTGTAAAGTCATGACTTGTTGGGCCTGAATTGCATTTTTCATTTGATGTTTCATCCCATCCTGGTTGTTGTTCGCAAAGTCATGAAATTTTATTAAATAAAAGTATGAAATATTGAGATTTAGGATTAAATGCATGAGGTGTGAGAACATTTATAATTACAATACACATAATAGTAGTAATGATTGGTTGAAAGTGTTTGGTGTTAAATAAAGTTTGCCATGTCCTTTCTTTAATTGAACATTAACCAATCAGTACTATTGTTATGTGTATTGTAATTATAAATGTTTTCACGCCTCATGCATTTAATCTTGAATCTCATGCCTTGTTGAAACTTAGTGGATTTTTTTTTCCTGTTTTTTGAAATCTCATCCCTTGTGTGACCAAACAAGGGGTTTTGGTGCCATCTTTTTCTAATTTTATGGATAACTTTAATGACTTAAGTTTTTTGAATTACAACTTCCAAATTAAGGATTAAGCACAAGCAATTTCTACAAGATAAAAATTGAAATTACATGAATACATTATGATGCATGAAACAAAATTTCAAATATGTGAAGGAGTTCAAATTTTATTTTGAAGGGCATTGCATCACATGATCTTAACTTGCAAGCCATATATTATTTCAGTGATATAAAGAAAATCAAAGGGGATGCAAAAGGGAAGGAAAAGTTTATCCAAAGTTCAAATTGGTTGACATCATGGAAATTGGGGGATGTTTGCTCTCTAATGAATCATTGAAACTATAACACATCAAACCAATAGACACCCCCCACCCCCTTTTTTTTTTTTTAGTACAAGTTATTATGGTATAAGGAAAAATATGAATTGTATAGAACAATTGTGTAAACATATTCACCACTGAATCCAAATGCCCACAAAGCTAATTTCACAATTTCCTTTTCATGAACATCAAGGTTGAAAAAGTTTTTTCATCTTCCATAGATCCCATAATTGGAATAAGTAGTTGCAAGATAAAGTGAATCATTTTTTGCATCATAATAGACTTTTTGTAAAATGTATTTTATTCAAATGCCACAAACACATGGTAAAATCATCATTGTGACAAATTTTAATGGATTAAAATTTCCCATTGAATAATAATATGTACATAATGACAAAATTCAACAAATATACACTAAACATATAATAATAGACTTTTGAAATTGAATCATGGACTATGGTTTTGAATTTGCATAAAGATTCAAATCCACTTTTCAATATGATTTCATTTCAAGATGTCTTATGGGGACTCATTATGTAATACATGTTAGAAAAAAAACATGAAATCCCAAAATAAATTAGAAAAACATGAACGAGCAAACTATGGATTTTTTAATGATCATATTTGAACCTTATTTTCAAAAATCCCTATTTAATCATGTTTTGTTGGATTTTTTTTCTTAAGATGTATTTCAAAGAGTTTTTTAATTGGGTTTTTGTTCATTTGAATTTTGTTAGTTCATTAATCACCACATAATTCACATTTAACATCCAATTTTAAAAGGTTTTTTAAAATTAATGTTAAAACATGAACTTTTGGGAATGTTGTATCCATTAGAATGATCCATCTTATTTTGCTCACACCTAAACCATAACCAATTTTTTGACTTTCATGAACTTACTAATGAATAACACATAACAATGCATTGAAAGAAATCTTCTTCCAAAATTTTAAACACTAGATATTTAATGTCCATGAATTGGTGCATAGCCCATTGAACATTGGACATCATTGTGATTTTGAAAAAGAAAAACTATAAGTCCAAACTATTCATATCAAGAATTGTCAAAATCCAAGTTTGAATGGATTTAAACTTTTTGGGTTGAACATAAAAAACATTTTAAGATAGCCATATGAATAAGAAATATTTGTTCACATGAAGATTTAAACTAACATTATGGGCAAATTAACCTTAAAGCATCCATCACATCTTGGTAGGAAATCATTTATCAAGTTCATCATTGACCATGGTTGTTGATTTAAAACATTGTCTTTGCACATGGTTAATGGTTTGTTGAAAAATAACATGAATCACAAAACACATAAAATGTTATTTCAAGACAACAAACATGTATCATGACGAAAATACCAACAATTTGAAAACTCAAGTTTTCCAAACCAATATTCAAATCAAATGGCCATTCATGCACTACCACATCTAATGTCCCATTAAATAAGTTTCATTACCCATTGAACATGCCACTCACAAGCATTTGAATAATTTCAAATTGTGGGCAACTTGGTTGATAATGTTGGCATTTTGATTCATTTTCAAAACCAGGGCACAATATTAAAATATAACAATTATAGCTATTAATGACATTGAAATCCAACAAGTTTTGATGTTCCTTAAAATCCATTGACTCATTGTTTCCACAATGTCAACAAGTTCAACAATTTTTTTAGTTTTCTTTGAATTGCGAGAAAAATATGCATATACATTTTGTAACACATCTTCAATTTTTTCGATAATGTCTAATTTTTAAAAAAAATGCATCACTAAATTGTTTTAATGGCTCATACAATGCACACCAATCATGAATGGTGCATTTTAATCTTCCAACTAGATTGTCACATTCACTCCATTAGCTTCAAATGTGATCAATTTATAATTGTTTTCAAAACCAAATCACAAAAGTGACCATGGCATCCACTGAAATACACTTTAAATTGTTAGAAGATGGCCCATCAACAACCCATTATAGAGGTAATTAAAAACGATTCTATTGTTAATTTTCAACCACATAAGCATGTATGGAAACCCAAGATTGTTGATAGTAGCTATGAATTCATCACAAAGAGAAAGAAATGAACCTAACACCTTCAACCAAACATTTGGTTTTGTTCACAATCACATTATGTCACGAACACAAAAAACCACAAGAATAAAGGCTAAAAATGGGGTTTAAGTCTAACTTTCAAACAAAAAAAAGAAAAAAATTATGTGATTAAAAAATAAAAACACAAGATTTAATAATAAGAACACGAGATGTGCATGACAAACGTAAAGACAAATCTTTATTATGCTAACATATGCAAATATGAACATGAACAAAACATGTTAAAGCTATGGTGCAAGATTGTGCCCGAGACTAGTGTTGAACAAACTAAAAGATATGACGGGTCCTACTTCTATTTATACCCTTTTGCGGACCTATTTCAAGAAAACTTGCAAGGAGGTTTTTATGTGTGCATTAAATAAAGAAGCTAAATGAAAGTTAACTATGAATTAACTAAAACTTAACTTTGATTTAATTAAGAGTCAACTAGAAGTTAATTAAATTAACTAGTTTTTAACTGAGAGTTAACTAGGAATTAATTCAAAGTTGATTCGAACTTAATTTGAATTAAACTTAAACTTAACTTCGATTTAACTATAATTTAAATATGAGTTAACTCAAAATGAATTAAGATTTAACTAAAGTGAACTAATAATCAACTAGAGGTGAATTATGAATTAAGCAGAAGTGAACTAAAACTTAGCTGAAAATTAATTAACAATGAATTGAAACTAAACTAAAAGTAAAGTACATGGATGAACATTCAAATGAATGAACTCTATGGCATTGGCATTTGTGACACACTATGCATGCAAAATACCATCTCCCAACCAACTACATGTGACAAAAGGGTTTTTGTGTGTGGTTGCTGCAATTTGGGGGAGGCATTGATGCATATAGCTGAGGGTGCTGCCATGATCCAAACAAAGCGGGAGGCTGACACTGAAATGTTGTTGAAGCATTGAGGCATAACAGGTCAGTCTTGGGTGAGATCAGGAGGTTACAAAGTCTGGATGATGATGGGGTGTTCACCTTTGCCAAAAAGATTGCAGCTCCCCATGAGCTGACCAGGCAGACAAAGTCTGCAGGATGTGACTTTATGATGTAATTTTTCTAGAACAATGAGATCGCCCAAGTACCTGGAGAGGAAAGGCACCACCCTACAATGTTGATTTGGAGACACTAGTTGCCTTTGTTCTTGTGAACCAACTAATATGGTCAAAATCTGATTGTGATTCGCAGACAATGAAGTTCACAACTCCCAGGTTTGTGCTGAAGCTGGCACATTAGTAGTGCAAGTTTACATGCTTGGTACCATGTCGCACTTGAAGAACATGGAGCTTGACAATATTGTTGCAAGTGATATCAAGAACTTGGAGGCAAAGACAGTGTGGTTTGGCCCACAGATGCATCTCTTGATATCTGATAGTGCAAGACCAGAGCTTATATGTTCCAAAGTTTTGGAAAGCACCTTGGCCTCGGAGGTTTATCAGCTCAAAGATGTTTGGAGCAGCTTGAATAAAGACCATGTTGATGTGCAGTCATGTCCAGAGCTGGATTATGTATATCACATCTTTGATAAATTCTCAACAAGACCTCCACTGCCTGAAACTCAAGGTAAACAAGTGGATTGTTGCTTGAAAGTGCTGTTGAGAGATTCCACTGGTCTGTGCAATACACCTGAACTCGGTGCAAAGTGCATCAGTCACATGAAGGATGGGATCCAGAAATTGCAGGTACGGAAAGGAAAGGATTTTAGCCTGCTAGAGATCCTTTTCTGTGAACAATCTTTCAATGAATATGTTAGCAGTCTTCAGAAAGCCCATGAACTGCACATGGCAAGTAAGTTGACTATTTATGGCAGGTCCAAAATGGGACATTGGGTGCGACAGTTGGTTTGCTTGGTACCCATCCAAATTGCTAGGGCAGAGAACAATGGCCTCCAGCCACTAGTTGATGGGTTACAGATTCCACCAGATTGAAATTATGCAGATGCTCTGTCTCTAGCGAGATAATTCAATTTGGATTCTATGAGTTTGTACTAGAAAGTTGGGTTGGAGACATCAAGGTGGTCTCATCAATGGGGAAACAAAGCAGTGGAAAATCTTACTTGTTGAACCACTTGAGTGGTTCTTTGCTTGATGTGGCTGGAGGGCGATGCACTGATGGAGTTTGGATGACTGCCTGCCCCACCTCAAGTTGCCTCTACATCCTTCTAGACTTTGAAGGATTTGGAAGCTTTGAATGCAGTGAACAGGAAGACATGCTGCTCTCTGTTCTCAATGCAGCAATCAGCAACATCACTATTTTCAATAAGAAGGTGAGAAGAAGGTTCACTTCCATTCCCTCTTCTTTTCAAGGATGATGTGCATGTGTGACAGTCTTCCACACCAGTAAGACACAATATCAAATGATCACAATCCCACTTCTATGACTCTCATTTTTATGTTAGTCATTCCTATAAGCATAACTCCTGCCATGGTTTCAGATTACTCATTGCAGTTGGTGTGGCAGGATTTCCATCTGGACAAGGAGACAGAGGCAGTCTTTGAAAGATTTCAAAGTGGTGTAAGCTTGTTCAAAGAAGATGCCAAGCTTTTCAAAGGTCTCTTTTACATTGCCATCAAAGATGTTGACACAGCAGATGTGGAGGACTTGAAAAAGGAATTTTTCCAGAAGGTATCAAAAATCTGCAGCAAGTCCCAAGTTAACTTCTTGACAATGATGTATGATGGGAATGTGGAGATCGCCACCATGCCTGCCTTCCAGCATCCTGAGTTCCAAGAAAGCATCAATGGGATTGCTGAAACTATTCAAGCATTGCCAGCTCACCACCAGATTGGTTGGTGCTTCAACAGAGACCTCAAACTTGTTATTGCACAAATCAGTGCAAAGGACTGGTCACCACTTGACTCAAAGCGTGTTGCATCCAAGGTCATCTTGCTGAGGAAGCACTTGGGTTCAGCAATATCATCAGGTTGTTTAGCTGATGTTGAAGATGCTGAGAATGGACTCATAAACTTCGATACAAAAGAGCCTATCCCAGAGTTAAATCCTTTGCAAGTGGGCAATGAGGTCTTTGCTATCAGTGATAAAAATGTGCAAATGTCTCCTCATAAAGACCAGGTAGTCTTTCTTCTCATGTCCAGACTGCTGTTTCATTCTATTATTTCATGCCTTAGTTACAAGTATGTCGCTATATTACCTAGGCCACTTTGTTATACTGCACCATTTGTGCCTCAAGTAGCTACAGGACATCTGATGAAATTCTATCATGCAGCTGATCTATGATATCTTGGAACTGCTGAAAAAACCATTTGAGGACAAGGTTCCATGAAAGGGTGAAGAGGATAAAGCATGGTATGATGGGTTTGAGTGCTTCCTGAGGGCTTTGCCAGAGAGGCAAAAATTCAGGTACATAATATTTGTTAACCAGAGAGATTATGCAAAAAAGCCTGCACTTCCTAAAAAATCCTATAATCAGTTTGTGCCCACCTGCAAACATAGGTCACAGCTCAGTGTTCATGATTGATGTCTTCACCACTTAGAACAGTTGATATGATTACTTACAGTCTTGTGCATATGTATACAGGGTGTCTGAGTGGCTGCGTGTCAATATGATGGATTTCCAGCATGATGGAGATGTCCAAAACTTGCATCAGGAGGCTTCATTAAAGCTGACAGAGCTTCAGCAGAAATTGTTTCTTTGTGGTTCTAAGTGCAATGAATGCTTTCTCCACTGTATTCTTGAGTGATCCCATCCAGGGAATCACTCTTGCAAGGGCGATCATAGATGCAGGCAAGCATGTACCCATTGTTCTGATGATGGTGCACCCTGCATGCAGTTGAATGACTGCAGTGATGTAGCAGGACATGCAGGTCCTCATGATTGCCAGCAAAAAGAACATACGTGTCATCAGGAGTGTAGCTACTATGGGAAAGTGTCAAACTGCAACAGGAAATGTTCCCTACATGCAAGGCATGGGGGTGAACACAAGTGTAGTTCTCGCATGCACATGTGCCCCATGCCATGCTCTCTCCCTAGCTGCACAAACCAATGTGTCAATCCTTTTGAGAAGGGAGACCATGACCAACATGCTTGCCATGAGAATTGGTGTCCTAAGAATTGTGAAATGCCTGGGTGCAATCGCAACTGTGCTTCAAAAAATCATTTTCATGATCTCGAAAGAAGAGGGAACACAGTTGCAAAACACCATTTCTGTGAGTATGAGCATCAGTGCAACGAGTTGTGTGGGATGCCTGGGCACTGTGAAGTCCAGACTGAACTTGTGAAGAATACTTCCACATTTCAAGGGAAACGTTCAAGCTTTGAGTATGAATATGTCTCAGAGCAAAAATGGAATAGAAAGCACTGCTGCATTGCCATCCCTGCTTTCAAGGTACACACATGTAACATATTGTAGAATTGGGGAGCTCATTTAGAGATCTGTAATTTGGTCCATTATTTGGAAGTTATTGCAGTTGACCAGGCTGAATCTTTGGCAAAGGCAGATGTTAATCACATTAAATGGTGGTTGTGCATCTTTGACTCACTAGTAGTTCTTTTGCAGGGATGCCATGATGGCCAACATTTGCACACAACCATTCCAAATGCAGTTCATTTCTGTCATGAGCGCTGTCCAGCATGTCAGTATTTCTGCCACCTGCCATACCAGCATGCTGGACTCCATGACACAGCTCATGGGAACATGAGAAATGTAAATTTTGTCTCAGAGGACAAAGATTTTGAGATTGGAAATCGTGAGTGCACCCAGGGGGACTCAGGTGTAGCGGAGATGTGCAAGGTGCATTGCAAGGCCCAGGGTCGTGGCCATATCCATCTCCTTCCATGCCAGAAACATAAAAATAAGCCATGTGCAGAAAACCTTAACATACCAGGTATACAGCTGGAAAACTACAACTTGCATAAATGTGCTCCTAACCTCAAATGCTGATGTGAGCTCATCACACAAAACATAAATATGTACCATTTTTATACCAGATTTTTTCATGAACAATCATGTGACAATCTTCTACTCTGGTACTTTGTGTTGTTCAGATGCAAGGCATGAGACTCACAAATATGGACCTGATTTTGATGCCCCAAAAGATGAATTCACTCATGCCGCCTATTGGAAATATGTTGGTTTCAAGGACCCTTGTAGTGAGGATGACCAGAGGCAATTTGCTCTATGCAACCACCGATGCCCCTCCAATGATCACACTAATATAATTGCCACCAACTCCTCAACCAGGCCTACTCAGAACATCTCCTATTGTACAGGGATACTGTGGCATATGCCCATCTCACAACCAGAATCTGAAGGTTTTGTGAGTAAGGATGGGCACTGCTTCCCTTGCAACCACCCTAAGGAGGTTGTGAATAACATTATTTTCATCATCGACCAATCTGGATCCATGAGAACAGGAGATTGCAGATCATCACTGCTGAAGTTTGCAGGATGGGGGCTCAATAATCAACTTGGCTGTGTGTATGAAGCTATTTCCCACTTCATACAGAGACATCTACCATCTGGTCCTCAAGACTCTGTATCTGTTGTTCTGTTTGGCAGCTCTGCCACCATTGCATTTGAGTGTGAGGATATATCAGAAGCCCTTGAAGACAAACTCACTACTTACTACACCAGTGGTGGCACAAATTACCATTGTGGCCTGGGACAGGCATTGCTAATTCTTGATCGGTCTCGGAAAAATTTGGCCCTGAACAAGAAAACTCCTGTTATTATTTTCCTAAGTGATGGCAAGAACAGTGAAGGTGATGACCCTGTAGAACTTGTGAAGAAGATTAAGGAGCTTGACCCGAGGGTTATATTTCACACCATAAAGTTTGGTTCTGGTCAAAACTGCAGTGATGAGATCCTGGAGGCAATGGCAAAAGCTGGCTCCGGAAGATTCAAAAAGAGCCTCGATGAAATACAGTTATTGAAGGACTTTGAAGAACTGGCTTACAGCTTGAGGCCAAAGGTGGCAGCTCTTATGTAGCCTTGTAGTGTCTATATATTGTTAGAACATGGATCAGAACACGCATTGATTGGTTTCACCTTGTGGTGTCTGATGTACCATTCGTTATCTATAACTGTTTATATTCTAATGGATGCTTAGTGTAAGGGCCGGCTAGTTTCCACAAAAAAGACTCAACACTGGATAACTGAAAGACCAGAGTAAATGCACCTAGTACTTGGTCGAGAAAATCACTAAATGTCAGTGTTGCAATGTCACCAAGTTGCCCAGCTGTACTAAGCTAAGATCCATATATATAAGTTTCTTGGAACAAATAAACTACGTAAGTTAAAAAGTGGTAATGTGTCCTGTGTATAAGACAAGATTGTAGTGAAAGATTCTCTGGATTTCAGTAGATATGCAACCATTATATCATTTGCTCTCATGTTGGTCACAGCATGAGCTAATTCTCATCAAAATGATGCCTTATTACTGGAGGCTAGGCAATGCCCAGGTGATGACTTCAAGATGTCACATGTTCACATTGAACCTTTTTTGACAGTGCCTGCTTGTTGGTACTATCAGAATTTGCAAGAAACTGCTGTTTATGGCCATCCTTCCATTGGGATATCCAAATATGTAGGATCCTTCATTTGTATTGCAGTTGAAGAAGTCATTCAAGCTTATATTTATAGTGGTTGTCACTTTGATGCAGGGAAAGTCGGTGGACGAGTTCTCTAATTTTCTTAAACAAGAATTCCAGTCCCAGAAAGACAGCCTTATCAACTCCTGCAACAAACTCCAGCAGATGTAATGCATGAAGAGAGATTTTCAGATCCAGCATTTCAGACTCAGGTAGGTTCTGATTTTCGTAGAAAAGAAATGGATTACATTATGCAACATACCCACATTGAGGAGAGATGTATCATGTGATTGCATCTTTTATACACTTGAACAAAACCTTCATTGATGGAGGAAAATGCATATTAGACATGCAAATGTGGTGGCAATTCAGTGCAACATGGTCTAGTGGATTTTGGGCACATGATTCGAAGAATCATACAATTTTTTTTGACTAGACTGAAACCAAAGCACACAATATCCTCTTTGTGTGTATGAACTCAAGATAGGAGGTGCATACAAGTGCTATTTCACACCTAGTCATCATGTTAGTTTGAGGGTGAAGGCACATACCTCAGGTGGTGAGGAACCTGCTCAGCTATGAAGGCACTACTCTAGGGCTCATGACAGGAAGTCCTCCTAGACTGCATTATTGGTGCCCCAAAAATAGGAGGTCCCATCTAATTAAGTGCAAACCATTAGTGGGCAGGTACACCACCATATACAGATTTTGATACCATAGTACCTACCAAACTTGGTTGCATATTTTGTGTCATTCAAGTTCAGAAATAAAACTAACAATATTTTACAACTGAGCATTATACTAAATAATGAAGATAGTGTGCTTAAGAGTTTCTTTTCAGATTTTTGGCATCCAGTATGTAGGTATTTTTCGAAAAAATTGGCAATTCTGAAAAGTAATTAATTAGTGGCAAACCAGGCTAGGTGTTACGATGTATCAGCCAGGTAGCATAAGTACATTTTTTTTAATAAATCCATTAGGGAAAGGTAAAGAGGTTTTAACAAAAAGCTATGTAGGTAAGGTTTAAATTTCACCATTTACCATATTAGCCAATAGATTTTAGGTAAATGAAGTGTGGGGTACAGGTTTTTTTCCCAGTTTTATGGTTTCATAAGTTTGGCAATTTTTCCTAAACTTTTAGCATTTTTTCCCGAATTTAAACTTAAAAACAAAATAATTTAGTTTTTTCCAAATTTATTTTTGTTTGGCAAGTGGTGTAATTTTGCACCAAAAAAATCACTGGCAAGGTAAGGCCATACACTTGGGTCTTACTAGAGTAAGGGTCTACATAAGGTGATAGCTAAGTGCAAACCAATGTTGTGCAAATATAATATGGTTTTTGATATACATCTCAGGTAAGTGTATAATTTTCATTTATATTTGTATAAGTGTAAAACTTTGGACATGTAAGTGCAAGTGTAAAACCATGTAATGTTATTTCATATTGCGTAAAATAACATAAGTGTAAGTGTAAATATATATATTTTAAAACACATACACATTTATACAATTTTACACACTATGTAAAACCATATAAAATAAACAAATAATGAACACAACGCACAATAATATATTTGGTAATGCATTTTCTTCCTCTTTTTTTTCCCCTACTAGTGTATCCTATGCCATTGACCCAAGTGTGAACACATTGAGGGCTCAACTGATTTTTTCCTTCCAAACCCAATTTTTGCAATTTGTTTGAATTTTCAAAAATAGAATCCTTTCAAAAAAAATATCTTCCACATCTTAGCTTTGAAAATTGTGAAATAAATTCTATTAAATCTAATTGATCAAGGACTTTCCAATAACACCAAGAATGCCTCCAAATTCTAATACAATTTTCAATTTCGATTTTATTTAATTTTCATTGAAAAAATGGTTCAATAATCAATAGCTTCCAGACCATAGTAGCTCCAAATAGTCCCAAACCAAGTTGGTGCACCCCGATGAAAGCTTTCTGAAATACCAAGAGCATAGCATGAAGCATCATGGTTTGAAAGATTTCAAAATCACAAAACAAAACAAACCATATTGCTTCATAGATAGATATTACAAGGTTCAAGACGATGGCTATGGAAGTGGAACTAATTCAACAAAGGAAGAAGGGAAACAAAAAGTGGGGAAAAGGTAATGGGGCAAATGGTAGGCATGAGGAAAGAAGAATGAAATAGGTAGAAGAGAAAATAAGGTTAAATGTGAAGGAATGATATCTTGCAAAGTTTTTTTATTATAATATTGTGAGCTTCCCATGTTGTTTTCCTTTATTTAAAGATTGTTTGCAAATGCAATTGGTGGTGTTATTGTCATTTTATAACTCTTTCCATTGTTGAAAGCTCAAAAAACAACTTATTTCAAGGGAGCTTCTTATTTCTTATTCCTACTTTCTTTTTTATTTCACTCTTCTTTTTTGTGGTTGTTTTGAAACTTCTTTCATTTGGTTTAGCGCAACAAGGTTTTGGGCTTTGGATGAGCTTTTTCATGTTGTTCTTCATTTACAAGTTTTGCCAACTTAAGTGATGGTGTTCTAATCAACTTGTAGTTTGAATCCTGCATTACTACAAGCTTCATCAACTACTTGTTTCAAGAAAGCTCCCCCTTGTCACCTTACTTTCTTTGCGATCTTGCCTTATTTTAGAAAACCATAACCATCAATGGAAAGTGTGAAATGTAATACCTTCATTTTCTTGCAAACCATAATATCTAAAGACAATGGGCAATGCAATACCCTCATGAAGTTATTGCACCATGATTTACACTTACATTTCAAGAAAAATTACATAACGTCATGTAAGTGTGTTTCAAAATTATATACATTCACATTAACAAGTGTAAGTGTAAATCTCATAATATACACAATATAAAATGTAACTTTAAAAACTTTGGCATGTAAATGTAAATCATTGGCATGTAAGTGAATTACAGTTACACAATTTTAGATAACATGTAAATTGTTTATTTACATTTATGCACCCAACACTAATGCAAACCCATTTAGATAATGCTTTCAAATGAAGGCTTTCCCCATTGGAAAGAAAGAGCCCACCAAAAGAAATCAAACTAAACACATATGATATCAATGTTTGAAATAAGTCTATATGATTCAATAACTAGTCCTATAAATAATCAAAACTTTACAAAACATAAAAATCCTTTTTGAAATAAAATATCCCCTCCTATTGCAGAGGTAAATTACATGAACCATATGGACCTTCAATTTACACCAAAAAATATTTTGAATGCTTTAGGAATGTATGATTTGTGTACAATAAATTTTGGCAAGTGGTAAAAAAGTAATTGATAAAGGAAACTAGCAATTGATAACATGATTACATAACATTTAAACAACATAAGGAAAACATAAACAAAAATAGTATGAACCATTTGGCACCATGCAAATGGTAGAATAATATAATGAGGTTCCAAGGATACAAAAAAAGGTCTTGCACAAGATATTTAATGAAAAGAATAGTGTAAAATATATAATGTCCATGCTTTGAAAACTTAAATTATCTCATTTATTTCATAGATAAACATTTGTATTTATTAATAGAAGATTAAATTTGTAATTAAACCCATATTGTAAAAGCATGAAATAAAATGAGATGCATAGCAATAGAAGAGATCTTCAAATATCAAAAAAATTGTCTCCCCTTATTTACTTAAAAAACTTTAAATCCAAAATATAAATTTTTAAGTTAGTTCTAGTTTATTGAGTTTTTTTTTGTAGTTATGCTTGAAACCACCTATTTCTATTGGTAAGGTCCAAGCTACTTCTAATGTAAAAGTGTTAGGACTAACAATAATTGAAGAAAGACATTAAATATCCCTTAACAAGCTATATTCAACCCTACATTTTGAGAATGTTCCACACTTGTGAGCTCTAGCCATTTGAAAGTTATTGTGAACTTAACCATTAATAGATCATTAGGTTTAGGAGGGGAAGGTTCTCACATGTACTCATTACCATGTGACATTGATGTAAGGTTGCTCTCCCATTTTTAGAGTAAGCATATTGCAAGTAGGCACAAATTTAAATCCAAGAGGAAATGCATAACAATTACTTGTCTATTTTGCCTACTTCTTGAAAAATATTCCTAGAATTGCCTAATTTTTCAAACATGTTGCAAAACTCTTAACAAAACTCTTAATAAATTACAATTATTTCAAAGTCTGAACAACATATGAACAATGCACGTTGACACTTTCATCATGATTTTTAAACATTATATCTCCACAAAAAGTGGGCACAGCTATTCAAACTTAATGAATCAGGAGAAGGACCAAATGCCATACATGACAATGCCAACGTTTGAAAAGCAGTTTGTTAAACTCTCATAACATTAATGACAAACCTTAAAATTTACTTGCACCCTAAAACTCCAAGTCCCATGTATTGATTAGCCTAATTCAAGAAAAAGAAAAAACCTAAATACGTAATTTCCCTAAGACTCCCAATCCGTTTGCCAAATAAACTTTTCCAGTATTTAATAGATATTAAAGTTATCCGTAAAGTAACCCTGTCTTCGCCCTGTCTTTGGGCCTCCTTTCACCCCCTATCCTCTCTTTCAGTGGTATCTGCAAAGTAAAGACATTTTGTTAGTTCTCAGTATGAAATGCTGAAACTCAGCATTTAATGCACAAGGTTCGAGACTAATTATTGTACTTGTACAAGTAGGAGCAGTGAAAATATATGTAGCAGCAGTAGAGGCGCGCAGGAAAAAGGAAAGACAGGATGAAACTCGCTTTACCACCAAAATTGATGGTTTTCTGAGTTTCACCCCTCTTTGAATGCAAAGGTACTTTTTTGCAGGTTTTTTTGAATCTCACCCTGGGTATGACCAAACTCAGAGTTCTGGTGCTGTGTTTGTCTTACTTTACTGATAGCTTTATTAGGTATCAAAATGCCTAACTTGTTAGGCACATACAGTGATATCTTTCCTCTTTTGGAGCAGAGATATTCATAGATATTAAAAACTGACCCTCATACAACCATCAAATTAATTAAAAACTAGTTCTTATATATTTTCACTAATTCATTAATCAAGTTTCCTAATGGAAATGCTAATCAGAAATTAGCAGCCTGATACAAACCCAGTAGCAACAGCACTGCTGTTGCCAAAGCTTTTCATCATCTTTTTCTTTTGTGTACAAACAGCAAACAAGAACGGGTTCACTCTTCTTCTTCTGTTGTGGAAGAATCGGAAGAGAACGCAAGTGCATCATCGAGTTTGTGCATCGCATCGCTCGCACATCAGTAGCAATGGTTTGTACTTCTTGTCGCTTCATGTCTCACATTCCCCATCTCCCATTCTTTCACGTCCCAGCTTGGACTGTGTTTTTTGTTTGTGTGTTAGTGTGTGCGAGGGGGTCGTTTGCCTCTGTTTAGGGTTTTGGGAGGTTTGCCTTCTTTCCTTTCCTTTCTTTTTGTCATCGCTTAGGAGGAGACCCTCGCACCCTTCGAGAGGAGAAGGAGGAGAAGAATGAGGTGGTAGCACAAAGTATGAGGTTCTATGTTCTTCAAGGCTCCTTGTAATCCTCAATCACTAGAAGCTCTTACACGCCGTCTTCTTCATCTTGATTCTCAGTCCAACAGGGATGTAACGTCTTGGATGGAGGCTGCTTCACGTGTTCTTTTACAAGACTCTTTACTTTGTCATTGTCTTTCCGTGTTTTTGCATGCCTAGAATTGCAGGCAGTTTGTCCACATTTTCTGTTTGTGATTTTCATCTTTTTGTAGGTTGCTTTTATTCAATCTTCCCTTGTAGATATCTTTATTGGATGTATCTCTTTCTTTCTCTCTTGTTGGCTGGGGAACAAGATGCTATTTTATTCGATGATTGTTCTTGGTATATTTATGTCGCTCTGCTTTCTTTTTTCTTTATTCTAGTTTGGTTTCTCAATCCTGAGGAGTTGATATGCTTCTGATAAATTCTGTTCTCTGGAAATATTCTTTGTTTATGCACACGTTCCTGACAGGTTCATCGTTTTCTGTGATTTTTCAACGTTGGCAGGATTCCAGGCATGGACAGGGGCAAGGCCATGATGCAGGTGAATCAACGCAGAGTACTGCAGATCTTACTGCATTTGTAAGTCTCAAAATCTGCAAGCATTGTTTCATTGATGCACTGATCATTCTACTTTTAGACTCTTAGGCATTGTAGGGTTTGGGAATGGGCAAGAGCTCCTGGAGACTATTTTTGAAGAACACTACATCCTGTTTCTGGCATGGAAAAAGCAATGGATTCTTCTGCAGATGAGAATCGGACAGTTTTGTTGATGATATTCCCATTTGTAGATGGAGCCAGCCCACTACTGTGTGGTGCAATGGATCTGCGACACCATCCATGTCTGTAAAGACAAAAGATCAGATTTAGGTGTGCATAGCTGTAGCCTGTAAGAATCACAATGGCATAAGTATTTCTATATCATGAATTGGAACTTCAAGGTTAGTCTTTGTTGGCATTTTTGGGAGTAGAGTCTATGTAGATGTATTCATTTAAATCCTGCTGAACTTCTCTGTTGGTTTTTGCAGGTTCAAAACCTTCTCTTGCAGATGGTAAGTTGAATTCATTTTGTCCCCCTTCAGCCTTTGGTCTGTGTGTTGTGAAGGGTTGCTGTCCTGTCAAAGAAAAGTGTGCTGCACTGTTATTGGCTTCCACTGATTTTACAATTGAATTTGAGGAGATGGAGTATATCTGTGAACATCTTGCAGTAGCCCTTTGTCAGCATTTGTGAAGGAACTGGCCAGTGACACTAAACGTGTGCCCTACATCTGAAGTTGTGAAGGTTGTATTTCATAAGAACAATGTGGCATAGTGATCTGAGGATTCTGAGATTCCCAGCAGCACAATCACATGCTATCCAAAGGACAGGTTTCTCAAAGAACTCTTTGTAGACAGAACCACTTGACTAGTTGCTAAAGGCCTGATGGCTCTTATGTCTAAGTTTAGTAGGGTCAGTGGTACCTGTGGAGTGTTTTGAAATGGTGTATTGTCTGGCGCATTGACAGCAATCGAGGTTTCAAACAATGTCGGATTCCATCATCTCCAAAAATATCCTTTTTCACCATGCTTCAGGTCAATTGGGCTATCTGTTGTGTCTCTGCTTTAGTTGTTAGATGTGTTAGACAGAGGGAGACAAGAGTAATTTGTATTCAATTTTAGTTCCCTTACAACATGTTGCCAATTAGCAAGAGGGAGAAGAGCAAGCGAAATGTTGCAAGATGTGCTGTCCTTGAAAGTTGGCATCTGATTGTAAATCTTACTGTTGCAACCTAAAAAAGATTGTCTCTAGTTTGTTTGTAAAAAAGTGTGGTTGGAGAGGGTGTAAATAGTCCATTATTTTTTGGTGTTAGATGTGACTGCTTAGCCAGACCTTACTTGATGAGATGGGTTCACGCATTGACGACTTGGAGAAAAGTATTGGTGAATTAGTGAAGGAGGCTGGTGTGGATTCTCCGCCTTCTCCCTCAACATCCAGCCAAGGTCAACTCCCCCCCAAGTGAGCAGAATTGTATGAAAATGGTTTTGAAAAGACAGTGAGGAGGCTTGATGGTGAGAGCAGGCTGCTGGTTGTAGCTGTTGAACTGTTTCATGGTACCTGAAGGTTGCAGTTGCAGGCTTCCGTAACACCTTCAATTAAAGCAGGCAAGTCAAAGGTGTTTCAACTATCCATTAGTTCAAAACTGTGCAAATTGACATCAGGATATTTGCCACTCAGGTGAACAATGATTTGTACAAGTGTTTTTTTGAGTGATGGAAACTAATTAGCACATCCTGATAACCAAATCAAGACTGTGGAAGAGTTTGTTCTATGTAGTACAACAGCCTTCCCTTATGTTGGCATTTTTATGGGTGTTCAGTGAGAGGCAGAAACCATTGTTTAATAATATGGATGAACTTGAACAACATATACAGCATGGGAGCAGTACTACAAGTGGTTACATTTCCCTGCTTCTGTGACTTTGTTTCTCTGCTGCCCACATTTGCCTGATGACTTTCATTGCAGCAGCCACAAGAGATGCATGAGTCATGGTGAATTGGGAAGAAACACATAACCAATAACTTTCTGCTTGTGTTCAATTTTCTGTGTTCAGTACTTTTGGCATTATGTGGGCTCCCTTGGCCATGTCTTAAGGAGGTCAGCAGGTGCTCAGAGTGCTGGGGACCACTCCATTGCAGTTGGTTGTCAATGTGAGTCTCTTCACTTCTAGTGTTATTGCCTTAGATACCTAATGAGACCTTCACTTCTAGTGTAAATTGGTTGCAATAAGCACATCTCCAGAATGTTATTGATATGATATGAACCCCACTAGGAGAGTGCTTCAAGCATATAGTGGATCATTGCAAGGTTCCAGTTGAAAAATGGAGAAAAGAGAGGGGAAAAACTCCCAGCCTTAAAACAGAAAGCATGGACAAAATGCTTGGTGTCCACCAGTTGGATGAATGTCCTATAACATGGCATCCAGGGTCCTTTATTCAGGTTATTTTCCACATGGCTTAACCAAATTCGGTTCATTAACTAATGTTGCTCGATCTGTAATTAAACAACTCAATTTCCAGCTGAAACCACAAAAGAGCAACGTTGTTGTCTAAGCTTCCTGGAATCATAGTCCATATACATGGAATGTTAGTTAATAAAACAATTAGAGCTCTAACATCATCTAATTTTAGGGTATACATAACTTAACCTGACGATGCAATATGGACACACCTATCTACACCTAAAGCTATGTTAGCTTTGATATGAGGGTACTTTGTGTGTAGACCTGCAATCAGGCCTGGTTAACATTTTGACTAAAGTGGCAAATCGCATCATTGTTAACATTGTTCACCAACCATGTTCCACTTCAACTTCACTCATAAATCTCATTGATCTCATTCATATTTACTTGCTTGTTTCTTTAGTTTTATTTATGCATTCATCTTGCTTTACACATTTTGCTCACGTTTTGCTCACTGATCTTGCTATGCACATTTTGTGCACTTGTTTTACTATATCCTTTCTTTGGCAATACAATAGACCCCCTTTATAATCACGCCCTTGGTGACCACTTTTTTTTTGTGACACTAACAAATTGTGATTTAAACTTGTATAGCCACATTTCATATAAACCCTTACATGATTGTGACTCTTGATAAAAAAATAATCTTATAGAACATCTCTTTTATGTTAGAATAAAGGTGTCAATTCTTTAATTTTTTTCTTTGGGTTATTTTAAGCTCTACTATGTATTATTAGACTATTGTAATTTCTACCTATTTTAAATGTGACAATTTACATTGAGTTTGAGCTATTTAACTATTAGCTTGCATATTTTGTGAACTAGATATTTTTAATTAAATTTTTTTACTTTTTTGACAAGTTTGCATATCTTTTGCTTGTCTGCATTAGAAAATTGTTTTTTTCTATTCTCTTCAACTAGATTCATTGTTGTTAATTTGCACAACTTGAACACAAAATAACACCGACATTGCCAAAGGAAACTACAATTTACAAAACTCTAATGTTTGCTCAAATTTTCCCCATTGTAGTCACATTATAAAAAAAAGCTTTGCATATATTTTGTGCTACTAATGAGCGTGATCGTGACTTTAAAAAATGTTGTTTCTTACTAAAATAAATGATTACCAAAAAAAGAGCATGACAAACAAGAATGTGACTAAAATGGGTTTGAAGGCATTGCACTCTTGATCCCTCGACCAAGTGAGAGGCACCCTTTGCACAAACGATCATTTTGCAGAACACAATGCCCAGTGCCCACCCCACAAGTTCATTATATGTGCCAAAGCTTCAACATGCACTGAGAATATAACTGGAGAGGAAGGACAGTTACCTAGCCACTGGTCAGATAAATTCATGAAGTCAATTAGTGCCCTAAACCTAAACCCTAAACCCACTTTTGACTCCGAGTTTTGAGACAGTTGCCTGATGACCAAATTCAAAAATTCACTAAAGACTCTTAAGTGGGTATGCTTTCTTCGTTTTAGTGAGAAAGCTTCAGCCACCACATCCTTTGACCTCCATCTATTAATGTTTTCTTAGGCCCCATAGCAAGTTGGGTAAGTGTAGTGTAAAGCCCCGGAGTTGGGGAAGTCCCAAAATACAGGGCATGGGACAAGGCTATGGGCAGTCCAACCCAGAATTCTTGGAGTTTCCTGGCTTGTCAACTTAACCGATTGAGGCAAAAGTAAATGAAGCATCTGAAAATCACAAGGATAGGACGGGGCAGATTCTAAGTTCTAACACTTATCACTTAAGAGGAATGGATCTTACACCTAAGATACCACTCTTAAGTAGTGGCACTATGTCCCTCCTAGAAAGAGGATGGATATTCACAGACATAAGGTATCCTCCCAAGACATTAAGGAAGTTCTCCATGTTCTCTATACAAACCCATCACCTGCTTTAAGGGCTGATTCATTGACATGTTTCTTCAGTGTTGGGTGGGTATGAAACAGTGCTTTAGAATCTAGTTGGGTATCCATCGATTCTCTCACAAAGAATCAAGTGGGTATCATCATTGGGGATGTCCGCATTGAAACCCATCCTCTCAGTTCAAACTATGATGCTAAATTCGAGAATATCTTGAGTGCTCATTAAACACCTCGTTGTTTGAGTAAAAGAAATTCAATAATCAGTTTGTGAGAATCAATAACTTAAGAACTATCTGAAATTCTTTAAATAATTTTTTTTGATACCTTGGACAATTCTCATAAAACTTTTAAAAAAAGCAATTGGGCTGGTTCTTATAACTCTCTAAGAAAACTGGAACTGCTAGTTCTCACAAAAATGTGAGAACTGCCCAACACTGGATGAACATCCACTCTTGTGTTGTATCACACATTAAGTTGCATGTATTTCATTTTGTATGTTGACCAAAAGTGATCAATATCCATTAAGTGTATGGATGAAAAGTGATCTACATCCATCATGAGAGAAGGTTATGGATGTAGAAGACTTTGGCTCGGCTTCAGGCCACTGGTTATTGAAACTAGTTTTGGCATTCTCACTCCTTGACTATTCTTGGTAACTTAGTGACCTCTTTCCAGTTACTTAGTCCATAATGGGTTAGGGACTATAGGAATAAGCTTTCCTGCAGGTGTTTTGTCTTCCAAAATGCCCCCCAAACAGTGGAGGAAAACAGCCCTCCCAATTACATTAAAAACATTGGAGTAGGTCTTTACATTGACAAGAAAACACGATCTTAACATTTGCAAAGAAATTGTAGCAGGCAATCCAGAAGCAAGACATGACATGATGCAAAGCTCTAGAGATGCCAAACAAATTGCAAGCTCTCAAACATGGTGTATAACATACGTGTTGTGCAATGATGTAGAATCTCTGAACTAACAAAAAGCCTAGAAGAGCACAAATAATTATGGCCTCCAGTCTTTGATTCCTAGACTAGTGTATAAAGAATTGGGAAGTCACAATAGAAATTTGCAAACAGCTATCATTAGCTTGTCCAGTGACTTTGTTTCCAACTATTAGGTGTGAGAAATTCAGTGAGCACCAATTCAACAATATGATCCCCCAAGACACCAGAGTAGCAACAAAAATACTGGTGCATAGTAGCAATGCAAAGAGCTCTTGTCAAACGCACAGGTCAAGAAGGGCTTGTTGAATACCTTATGTCAGGGGGCTGGGGTTGGAGTACTGCCATGTATAGCAGCCACAGCAAACCCAACTCCAAGCCTGGAATTGGTCCCAAAGGCACAGATGCCCAACACCACCAAACTGACCAACAAAGGGACAGTCTTCACAACAGAGCCAGCAATATTGAGGTAGAAGCAAAAAAGGTGATAACAATGATCAAGAGCAACAAAGTCACAAGAGTGGCCTGACACAACATGAGCATTTATGAAATTGTCAAACTACAGCAAGTACTTGTTGGCCCCACCTGTGTAATCACATGACCTCCAAACCTGCAATAAGCTCTGATCAGTGAGAGGAAGGTACACATAATTGTGCAATATTTCTTCAACACATCAGTACTCCAGCTTTGCAGCGTCAAATTCAGGGGTAGCCTCAGACTCGCTTCAAGGTTATGTGGGTTAGCTAATCTCGCTCGTCACCTATTAGGTGCAGATCACACAGCAGCGAAGAGAGAGTATCAGTTGCTCCTGGAATTCATGGTCAACCTGAATCAAATCCTCCTGGGCAGCCTGATTAAATTTCTCAGAAAATTTAAAGGATCTGGAAAAAAACAGACCAGGCTCAGGACTCACCCATATCATGAATATTGAAGAAAAGAGTACTAGACTGATGTGACATAATAAATAGTAGTGGACAAAAAGAATAGATTGCACTTCAGGATGGCGTTGATCACAAACCCATAAACTGGAAATGGTAATGGTAACAAATAAGAGATGAACCACACACAAACTTAACACAATCTGTTGAAAATGGGGCACTCATTGCAATGAACAGTTGATTAAAATTGGAGGATAGGTGGAAGACAATGTCAAAAGAGATGGCTACAGATTCAGCTGACGCTAAACTGATGCTATACTAATGTCAGTACACATGTTGCAGATTGATTACATATGCAAATTTTCACAGAATTGATTTTCTACCACTCCATTATGCCACCTCTGTCTTCTGTCTGTCTGCTTCTATCATGAAGATACCATCAATGATCAAAGTCGAGGCTGCTGGTGTGACAAACCATCAGAGACTTTTTGCTGACTTCAGTCACCCACTGGCCTCTGCTGCAAGAGTTGTTGCTGAGATATGTCCTTTATTCAGAGTTCCATTTCTTTTGCATTGTACTTGCCTACCATCCGCTCATTGTTTCTTCCTACAGTGAGATCCAATGGGATATCATCTACAGGGTGCCAATCCTGTCGTCTGGGACTACCTTCTGGTGTGCGCTGTGGTGTTATACTCCACTGAAATCTACCTCCTCCATGTGTGTTTGAGGAACTTGTAAACCTTCCACTTTGTGTCCAAGAATCATTTCCATAGCCACCACCATTGGGGAATGTGGACAAAGCACCATACACTGCATTTAGCAGTGGAGGGGAGCTGCCATTGGCTCCACCTCGAGGAGTTGAAGACCCTGAGCTCATCATTGGTGTTGATACCCCACTGTACAGTTGGTGCACTGTCCTTGACTGAATCCGTGGACTGGCAGAAGGTGAAGCCACTGATGCACCATGCCCATGTGACAAGGGTTCCCTGGACCTGCAATGAAACACATTGCTCTTAACACATTTTAATTGGTATCCCAATTGAGATTAGATTAAATGGTACAGGGCAGATCAAACCTTGTGGGTGACTGCTGAACCCTCCCTCGCACATGTGAGGCAGGACCTTCAACATCATGGGATGAGCTTAGTCTGTGCCCAAGATTTGGAGTCACATTCTACAACCAATCACAGCACATTAACAGCTGTAAGAATTTCGCTGGAAGATCCAGATCACACAAGCAATTGATACACAAAACATCCTTGGAACAACATTTTCAAGCAAGTCACAAAATTGCATACCAGAGATTGGATCCTGGTGGCAGCAGAGGAGAGCAGATCTGAACTAGAGCCATGAACATCAGGTCCAGACACCCTAGGTGCATCTTCCACAAAGGGATGTTCTAACAACTGGGCAGCAGAAGGGCGATGTGCAGGATTTCGCTGCAGACACAGTCGTACAAAATCCTTCCCTTCTTTTGACAGCACATCAGGTATGACAGGCAGTTCTTTACTGTTCCAAATTTTGAACATGGCTGCAACCTGCCCCACATTTTCCCACTTCAGCCTCCCCATGTGCAAGCATTGGATTTGCACTATGTATGAACATGTTGCCAACTCTTATATCAAGTTTCCTTATGCTAACAAGGGGCAGATAAGATTTTCTTGGAGAACAACAGGCCGAAAGACATATGATCCTTGGCTGAAGGCTGGCCCCATATATGCCTGTTGATAGTGTCAGCATAGAGTCCAACAACATAGACTCTGTTCTTTCTTACCCCTTCATACTGGTGCCATGGAGGTTTTGTAGTCACCATCTCAAGCACAGTGCAACCTAAACTCCATATATCAACTGCCAAATCATACCCACCGGATTGTTTGATCACCTGCTCATCCCCAAGACATGTTCCAAATTTCATAGCAATGAAAGGTTCCATCAATGGAGACAATGAACCTCAGCACATGCAGGAAGAACTGGAGTCGGTCACAAATTGATAAGGGGAACAACAACTTGCATGTCAAGAACATTGATTCCAGTCATGAAGAAGGCTCACATTTTGTGGCAAGCAAGCTATCAAAACTTCACTGGCTACACTGGTTCCAAACCCCAATACTCAAAATTAGTCTCTACAACAGTGGTATTTTGCAAACATACCTCTGGCGCCATCCAGTAGGGGCTTCCTTTGAATGATTGTAAAAAAGACTGTGCAGTAATCTGTCATGCCATGATCAGCTCTCACCTCATCAGACTCTTCTCTATGTCCAACACTAATATTACACATGAAAAAAGTGAACGACAACTGCAGCAGTTAGATCATACATACATGCTTCGCCATGCCAAAATCAGCGAGCTTGACAATCCCGTGGGTGTCCACAAGAATATTGGCCCCTTTTATATCCCTGGAAAATTGGCACATATGTGCCTTAGCATGACACTCAACCCTTTTGCTCAGACATCTAACACAATTCCAGCATGACATTCCCTAACCAAATCAAATTGAGAACAGGAGATCAAATCATCTACTATGATCAAAGAAGGGCTTGTGGGGAAGGAACCTGTGGACAGTATTCTGATTGTGCAAGTAGGCTAGGCCTGATAGAATTTGGCGAGTGTAGTTGCGAGTTACTGGCTCTTTGAACGCACCATACTCTTGAAGTAGTTTATGGATTGAACCTCCAGAGACATACTCTAAATATATATACAACCTGTCCTCCAACTGCCAACCTCCAAAACAACAGAAACATGACAAGACCATATGGACAGCACTTTACTTCTTACATCACAAAGCTGGGGTGCAGATAGACTCAAGCACAGCATGCATTACTAAGAAGCAGCAAGTGGGAGAGAGCAGAAGCTAACATACCGTCTCAGTGCCAATGTATTGTACAATGTTTTCATGCCTCAACTTGCTCAGCAAAGCAATTTCCTGTTAAACAATGGCCACCCATTCCTAGACCCTTTATATCTTCACTCATTTTTGCAGGCAAGCTTGATAAGGCAATTTGGTTACCACTCAAGACTGCATGCAAACCTTTCTCAAATCAAAACTTTGAGCACTATAGCAATGAACCTTTTGTAAAATCAAGTCATGACAGCATAGATTACATACCAGTTTCAGGACCCATCAAAAACAGCATTGTAAGAGCAAGAGCAAGGAAACAAACCTGGCTTAACTGCTTCACACTTTCATTTGATTTGCTGTCATCAGACACCAAAAGAACCTCTTTCATCGCACAAAATCCACCACTGTCACTGCAACATCACCAGAGATTGAAATATGTTCAATTGACAGTGCATGAAGGATCAAATGACATCAAGCAACTAAGTTCCAATATTCACCATAAAAGTAGTACAGTTCATGAAGCAGATAGGTACACTGCAAGTCAATACATCAGGAACAGTTCAAATGCACAGAAAGGTATCAAGGGGTAATGGATTTGCTTATGATTCTGCACTTTTTGTACAGCACAAAACAAGGGTGGGGTTCCCTTGAGACATTTTGAGAAAGTTGAACAAGAACAAAGGTCATGTTAAGAATTGACAGTCATAGTAACAGATAGCAAAAGGTGCAGGATCCACTCACTTGTTGAAACCCACATACACATTGCCAAATGTTCCACTACCAAGAAGCTTTCCTTTTTGCCACCTTGTTGTGGCTCCAGGACCTGAGGGATCGTGAGCTCTGGATGTTCCACGAGGGGTGACTGCTGAAGGAGAAGGTGCTGATGACATGGGTACGGGAGGATACAGAGTATTGCCATTGGTAGGCGGGGGAGGCAGTGGTAACGGCTGTGGAGGATACTGACCCCGAGGCTCCTCATGCCAGGTGGTTGGCTGCTCAGGCCCCAAGGAGCCTAGGCGTCCAGCCCGGGGATGCAGGGGTGAGACTGTGGCACTGGTACCACAGCTGGGCCCAGGGCTTCGGAGACGTGGACTAGGAGCTGGAGATGGCTCCTCCGCCTGTTGGGATACCAGTGCTGGATCACCTTGTGATGAATTGTAGGCTGAGGTGGCAGCTGAACGAGGACTAGAGCTTTGACCAGAGCCTGCAACCACAGGCTCTACATTTCGTTGAGCTGCCAAGAAGCTGCGGGGGCTTGGAGCAGGACTAGATATTGAGCTATCAGGTTGTGGAATATTCAAGTACTGTGGTCTGGAACCTTCACCATGTCGCAATGAGCCCCGTACTTGTCTTCTGTTAGGAGACACAGCAGGCTGATGGCTACCAAGCAGTGGACTAGTAGAGCGGGATGATTCCTGTCGCAAGGGTTGTTGGTGCTTGAGTGTAGTCAATTCTTGTCCCATTCTGATTATACCACAGCACGATGCATACAAAACTCACATTAGATTGTCATATTATCCAACAGAGCAAGCATTTCATGAAGACTGCAGGACCAAAGTACTATGGCAGAAGCATTACTGAGAGGTAGAAGGATGGGGCTGCTCAGGTGGGTCATCCTGCAGTGGCCGCAAATTTGAAACACGACCTGGCTGCCACTGATCAACTGCATCGATGCTACCCAATGAACTGGCACTTGAAACAGAGCCAGAGTCAACTTCACCAGAGCTCTCTACTACAGGTCGTGGTTGCACTTGTGTGGGAGATGGCAAGGGCATGGATGGGGCATGACGCAATGCAGTCACCTGAAGCCGGGTTGACACTGACTGAGTTCCTGACTGGACGTATTCCATCCCCTTTTTTCTTGGTGGTGCACATGGCAATGGCAGGGGTTGCCCAGGACCAGGGCAACACTCATTGCTTGGAGATGAAGGTGATGGTGATCTTGAGCCAACTCCAGAGGCAGATCCGGGTTCCGACGCCACATCTAGGCTTTTCCGTGATGCTCGACTACTCCCATCATCTTCTGCAATCCGTTTAGGTTGCCTAGGGTACCTAGGACGTTGCCCAGCATCGAAGACACCACCCTCTGCAATGGACTTCTTCTTACTATCCTGTTTTGTCCTACCCCACCAGGGCATCTTTAAACCCCCAACAAAAGCAAGATGGGGGGGGGGGTTGGGGGAGGAGAGCTCTACAAAACAAAAATCCAGAGATTGCCACAAGGAAGGAATCCAGCCAGGCTTGTGTGTGGCTATCTCTTGAACAGACGCAGAAAAAACTTAGGTCAAAATCACAAGGGAACTGCCACCACCCCCCCTATTTCCTTCACCCAGAAAAAGAACCCCACATGGCAGAAAAAGGACAGACAGACAGACAGGTTTGTCAAGAGCTTTGAATGATCTTCGGCATTCATTCTAAAAGATATAAGGGTTTCTGAATCTCTTGGTCACATTGTTTCAGAGAAGGTTGGCTATGTACGGCTGCTGCTAAGGGTGGTAGAAACCCTTCACCGACCACACTGTCAAGCTCCTCCTGCATTACCCACCCCCCGCCCAAAAAAAAGTAAGGGGGGAAAAAAAAAAAGTATAACTTAGGGCAAGCTATCTGAGAAACTCCAGCAAAGTTGACAGCAACAGATTGGAGCTTCAGAATTCCGAGCAAAACCTGGATGCAAAAAAACCTGCCCACATCTCTGTGGAGCTAAAGCAACATGCTGAAGACCGTTGCCATAGAGAGATTGATGTCTAGACCGCACAGAGAGAGAGAGAGCAATAGTGAAAGTCATCAACAAGCATAACAAAGAAGCTGATCAATGCTTCTTCTTCCGCTTCTTCATCTTCCCACAAACCCTACCCCGGCCCTGTTGCGTGGCTTTTTGTCCAGTTGAGAGAGAGAGAGAGAGAGAGAGAGAGAGATTTGTTTACATGTGTTTTCGAGCTCCTTGAAGGATCCTCTTCTGCATCGTGATCTCGTTGAGCATGGCACCACGACAACAACGATGGTGATTATGGAGATTACCAAACCCTTTTCCGTTGCAGAAACAGCAGCTAAGAAACGTCTTCATTGTTGAGCGGAAAATGGAGTTCCTGGTTCCATAACTCACAAACTAGCACTAGTACTATGATGATGGGCGCTGGACACTTTCTCTTCTTTGTGACTCCATTCCTTGCAGAAAATGATCGTGGCCAGAGATGGCGAAAAAAAAATACACCCTTCCTTCCTTCCTTGTTTCCTTTCTTCCTTCCCTTGTTGCTGCAGTATCTTGCTGCAACGCACGCTCTCTCTGTCTCTCTCTCACTCTCTCGCAGCTCTCGCGCGCAGTGTACTGAAGAGGAGGAAGAAAAGCGGGGCATGGTATGAAACCCTAAAGAAATGCCTCCTAAAAGAGCTTTACTTTTGCTGGTTAGCGAGCCAGGCATTTCTTTCCGCGCTTTAATAGCGTGAGTGCGCTTCAGAGGAGGAGGACAAGGGGGGGGCCAAAAAAGAAAAAAAGAAAAAGAAAAGAAATTATTATTAGGTAGACGGGTGATACCTGGCTCCCACAACATCTTTTATTATTACAACAAGTTGTTGGTTTGTTCTTCTTCTTTGGATGACACCGGATTGGTCTAATAGGAAATCAGCATCAAATGGATGAACCTTTAGCTACTCTATGCAATGTGAGTGGATGAAAATTTAGCTACTCATCCAAAGTGAATGGATGAACCTATAAGCTGCTCTGTGCAATGTGAGTGGATAAACATTCACTTACTCTATTCAATGTGAGTGGATGAACCTTTAGCCTTCCCGTTCAATGTGATTGGATGAACTTTTAGCTTCTCGGTCCAATGTGAATGGATGAACCTTGAGCTTCTTGTTCAATGAGATTGGATGAACTTTTAGTGTCTGGTCCTGTGTGAGTGGATGAACCTTGAGCTTTTCGTTCCATGTGATTGGATGAACTTTTAGCTTCTCGTCCAATGTGAATGGATGAACCTTGAGCTTCTCGTTCAATGTGATTGGATGAACTTTTAGCTTCTGGCCCAATGTGAGTGGATGAACCTTTAGCTTTCCCATTCAATGTGATTGGATGAACTTTTAGCTTCTCGTCCAATGTGAATGGATGAACCTTGAGCTTCTCGTTGAATGTGATTGGATGAACTTTTAGCTTCTCGGCCAAATGTGAGTGGATGAACCTTGAGCTTCTCGTTGAATGTGATTGGATGAACTTTTAGCTTCTCGTCCAAATGTGAG
>Ga0116229_10002578_pt1 | contig 29392 bp, 13 predicted proteins | sample S1TSphgellanicum_3_FD_87313 | JGI IMG/M metagenome (GOLD analysis project Ga0116229, IMG submission 87313) | Host-associated microbial communities from peat moss isolated from Minnesota, USA - S1T2_Fc - Sphagnum magellanicum MG | ecosystem: Host-associated > Plants > Peat moss > Unclassified...
GTAATAAAAATTCATAACAATATAAAAAAAAAAAAATGCCAAACAAAAAAATTTTTTAAAAGAGAGTAAAGAATTAAAATTTAAAAACAATGGAAAAAAAAAAAAAAAATGAATGAAATGAGAGTTTATTTTTTTACTTTTAGTGTGGTCATTTCAACTTGAGACTTTTTTCATTCACCTTCAAAAGAAATAAAATGCATCTTGTTGCAAATATTTGTATGTGAAAATTTGGCCAAATTTCCCCCCAAAAATCCAACCTAGGATTGATTTTGTTTAGTATTAAAATTGTGCAAATATTCATAAATGTTTGATGTCTTTTTAACTCTATATTTATCAAGCTTATTCCTTAATTAAACTAAGTACATCTTGCATTAAATGCTGCAAAGTGAACGTAAAGGACCGTTGCCAAAAAAATTTTCACAATTGCAATACCTACATTTTACATTATAATTTTTGCAATTGAAGTCCATAATTTGCAAATGCATAGGTAGGTATAATGACATGTGGGTAGGTAGGTTTTGCCAATAAGTAGATGTTTTGCAAATAATTAAAATGGCAATATTAAAAAATGTATTTACTTTTTTGGTTAATTTCTGGAGTAGGAATTAGGTAGAAGTTTAACCAATAAGATATATAGAGTTTGCCAAGAAATAGAAATTTAACTAAGAAGAAATATAGGTTTAACTAAAAGAAATAATTTTAACTAAAAGAATATATAGGTTTTTCCAAGGGATATAAGTTTAGTCAAGAAAAATAAGTTTAACCAAAAAAATATAGGTTTTGCCAAAAGAGAGAAATTTAGCCAGTAAGATATATAAATTTAGCCAAGAAAAAATAGTTTAGACAAGAAATATAAGTTTAACCAATAAAAAATATAGGTTTAGTCAAGAGATAGAAGTTAGCCAAAAAAAAAAGTTTAACTAAGAAGAAATATAGGTTTAGCCAAAAAATAGAAGTTTAGCCAATAAGAAGTATAGGTTTAGGCAAAAAATACAAGTTAACTAATAAGATATATAGGTTTAGCCAAGAGATAGAAGTCTAGCCAATAAGAAATATAGGTTAAAGCCAAAAATAGAAGTTAACTAGTAAGATATATAAGTTTAGCAAAGAGATAGAAGTTTAGCCAATAAGAAATATAGGTTTAGGCAAAATATAGAAGTTAGCTAATAAGATATATAGGTTTAGCCAAGAGATAGAAGTTTATTCAAGAAAAAATATAAATTACCCAATAAAATATATAGGTTTAGCCAAGAGATAAAAATTTAATCAATAAAATATATAAGTTTTGCCAAGAGATAGTTTAGCCAAAAATTATATAGGTTCAGCCAAGAGGAGATAAGAGTTTTGCCAAGGTAAGTAAAGGATTAATTGTTAGTTAGTAGGCAAGGCTAAGATTTAAGTCGGTATAGTAGCTAGGTGAGTGGGTAGTATGGAGGTCAGGGCTAGGAAAAAATTGTCAATGAAAAGAAAATGGTCAAAGGTCAGCAGCCAAAAAAGATTGACTATGGTAGAATGTTGGTTATCATAAGGTAGAGAGGTGAATGAAAAAGAGGTGAATCATCCAGCTCATCCTATGGACAGAATGACCAACTGGTGCAGTCATGGGGGCTGGTTAACTCTGGCCTGATTTCTTATAATGATTTTTTTTAAAAATCCTTGTTCAAATGCTGAAAATGAGACCCAGTTCTGGTTTGGTTTCAAGTGACCCAGACTAGAAATGAGAGTTAACTGCCACTTACTCTCTGGTAAGCCTTTAAACTGGGTTCCCAAACTGGCTCTAAAAATCAAACCTAATTTTGGTTCAATTTAGACTACTTGACAGTTCCATTAAACGATCAAACTAGGTACCAACCCAACATCAGTAAGGACCTCAAACGGGTCTGATTTGGGAATGATGGACTTGTCCAAGGTATGCACATCACATCTCCACCAAGTCACATTGTTGTCCAGCTTTTCCATTCACATTAAGAAAGCATTGGCATATCTGCCATTTTCTAACCATACTTCCCACAGAAAACCATCAAGTAGAGCATTTGTCCTTCTGTGAGGAACTAACATGGCAGCACCAAGGCATTCCTACTTTGTTCAAGCAAAAGCACCCATCATGGAGCCCATCTGCTAGACACTCAGCCTTGGTTACATCTTCTTTTCTAGTAGAAAACAAGGGTGGTCTGCTTCTTGCTCAATCTCCTGGCTCCAATTCTCCTGTTACTATTGGGCCTGGCTCACCATTTGATCTTGGCATGGAAGCAGTAAACCCTACTTCAGCCATTGATCCTGCACTTGTCTTTGAAACAGGTAGTTTCCTGCCTGGTTGTCACTACCATTGTCAGAAATGCAAAAGGGAGAAATGCATTGTTTTAGCTTGAACAAATTTTCAAGAGACAGAGGGTTCAGAAATCTTACACAATTGTTGTCCACTGATGGCAGGCTGGAATGACTACATTAATTATCTCTGCTCATTGCCTAGTGTTTATCCTGCATCAGTTCACAAAGTGACAATGACTAGCTCAACTCCTTTCCCCATTCCACTGACCTAAACACCACATCTATCACCATCTTCTGACCAACTGGCTTACACACAAAAACTGGAAGTGCACAAAATGTGGGTCCATTGGAAACAAACAGTAGCCAAGTCTTGGAACCTCCTTGATGGTCTGCCACAGTATCTCCTGTTACATGTACCCTGGACCCTGATGAGTCTGTTCATCACCTTCCACTTCTCAGCCATTTCAAGCTCTCCTGAGATGTGTGCTTTTGGAGAGATTTGTTGTCAGGCGAATTAGGTCACCTTGTACCAACACTGTCACCACCCACTTGGTTGTGCATTAGTGTGTTGCAAAACATCATTTAAAATTTCCATCAATCTCTCTACCTCTCTTTATGCTACAACCTTAAACTGTGTTGTACCATATAGGCAAAACAGTCGAGTGAACCCATGCATAGCTGTTTCCCTCTTGCCTATTCCCTATTTTACTCTCAATTACATATAAGCAATCATGATAAGTCACTGATTAGCAAGGGGCTCATACACTAAAGCCGCCTTGAAGTTTAAGGTGAATGCCACTTGAAGAGGGTACTGAAGGTACCTGAACAGCATGACCAAGATGAACTAGACAAAAAGTCTCATCAGAATTGATGGGAGACTTCTGTCACACAATTCTCAAAACAACCACTCATATGTTGCTGCAACCCCTTGTAATGTTTGGTAACAGTGAAGAAAGGAGAGTCATAAACCAACCAAGGATGGTGCAGGAGTTGCTACAGATCAGATTAAACAGGCAAACTCTGCAGATTCATGGAATTTTCTAAACCGGAGAGCTGTGCATGGATCCTTGTCAACATAGTAATTTTTGAATCCAACTGTTCCAATGGAGATAAGTCCAGATAGAAATACTTCATCAGACCATACAAAAACAAGAGGTGCATTCTAAGTTGTTAAAATGGCAAACTAGCTGAGTCATTTGTGATTGCACAAACATAGGACTTCTCAAGCTCTACTCATTTGAGTGGTCAGGACTGTCAAGGTGTATGCCAAGCATCTTAAAATGGCTGTCATCATCGAGGTAATCAACAGTCATGAACTCCTTGTTAATCAGCTCATTGCTGTAAGACTGATACTCAGGTTTCACCCGCCGCACAGGAACTGTCACAGAATACACCGTTCCCAGTTTGAGGTCAGAACTAACATTGAGCTGCACTTTCTCCTCTGACTCAATCTCCACAAAATCTGAAAGTGCACCCACAATGTTGTTCACAATTTTCCTTTTGGCCTCATCATTTACAGAGCACCGATCTGAGATCAGTATCATCTTGAGGCGCTGTTTTGCAACTTCTGCATTGGAAGATGACTTGGTTTTGGAAGGAAACAGCACTTGCCAGGCCCTCTTCAGTCGCACAAAGAAACCCTCCTCAGTGTCACCATCTGTCACAAAACTTTGCCCATTGCTTGTAATTGATATGTCAGGTGTGTCTGTACCACCGAGTTGTGCATAGCATGGATGCAGTCTCCTCTTTTGATCATGATCTAAGCTCTCTATCCTTTGCCTCAACCCTTTTGATGCCTGAAAGCTTTGGCCCACATATTGCTCCTTAACCAATTTCATGCAGCATGGTTTTGTGCTAACCTGCCAAGTACAAAAATCTATCACACTGGATTCCAGGAGAAAACCCCAAATACAAGTGAATAGGACTCTGACATGCTGCAGAAGAAATATGCTGTGGCATAACCCAGCATGACAAGACTGCTTCAAGCTACTTGTTCCATTTTGGATGTGCAGAATCATCACTGGCCATAAGCAGGGCCATCACATCTCATCCTAATCTTCTCACACCAAGCAATTGGATGCCCCTAGACTCCCATACTCTGAACAAACTGGTTGACATAGCAAACCTCTAATATGGTCAATTCCCTGTGGACTCTGACATATCACAGAAGAAATATGCTGTGGCATGAGCCAGCATGACAAGACACCTTCAAGTTACTAGTTCGACTTTGGCTGTGCACAATTGTCACTGGCCATAAGCAGGGCCATCACATCACCCTAATCTTCTCGCACCAAGAAATATGATGCACCTAGACTGCCATACTCGAAACAACTGGATGACATAGCAAACCTCTAATGTGGCCGATTCTTGATTGCAGGCAAAGTTACAGCATAGTGGAATTTGAACCCACAGACATCTTGGAGCAAAGTGGTCATAAACCCTAACCACTGGCCTTGAAGTGGAAATGTTTCCGAAAAAACCAAAAACACAGTACAATTGACTGCCTCAAAGGTTTCTTTCACAAGAAGGGATGGATGCAGGAACAGGCTTTTCTATCTCTCGTGAACGTTGTAAATGTCGTGTTCAGAGAGACAATATCATCATGATCTTTGACAGACAGAAAACGTACCTTGAATGCAGCAGGGGGAAGAAAAGCTCCTCCAGGAAGAAGCGTCTTGAGGCACTGGGCACTGATAGCATTCTGTCCCACGCTACACATCCTCAGAAAAAATATCACAGGATCATATGCGCCCTTCAAAACCACTTGCAATCTCCCCCCTTAATACGTCAGATGGAACAAAGAACACCGAGATAAATGGCAACAATTGATCTCCCTCAGCAACAAAAAAAATAAAATCTCCGTGATAACTGCGGCTTCTCTGTTGTTTGCAGAAAACACCCTCAAGACTCTCAAGTCCAGAAAGAACCCTCCACAGACGCTTCTGCAAACAATCGTTGCTCGAAAAAATAATTCGGTGTACAGTAGCAGAAAACTCCGTTCAAGCACTCACTGAAACAGGTTCTTCCTTGAACCCAGAAAACATTCTAAGCTCCGAGATCTCCCTCTCCCTCCCCTGTCTCCCTCCGTGCCGTCTCCTTCCTCTCATGCGTTCTTCCTCGCGCTCTCTTCTGGCTGCCGCAGGTTTGCCGCAAAAGGACGAGCGCCATCCTTGTCGAGTACCTTATATTTACAACACACAAAGATAACTGGAGTCAATCAGAATCTACAACTGGTGTAGATATTAGACCCAACGTAGAGCTTCTCTGTGGTATCAAGGGAAAGCGCGATTTTTTCCCGCCCAGTGAATCTCCCAAGGGTAGCCCGGATTTTCGCCGGGTGTGGTTTCCACATGGGAATGACCGAGAAGCTACCTACGTGTGTGCCTTTTCTTTTTCTTTTTCTATTTTTCTTTTCTCTTTTTTTCCTTCAGGGGTTATTGTTTCCTTGAGGAGGGAAATTTTTTTAATTCTCAAAAATGAAAACTATCATTTTCTTCTTAGCTGCACATTGGACATTTGCATGATACATTTTTTTAAAAACATGGTTCAAAGGTGAAAAAATTTCCATATTGTTCCTTATATATGTGTGTGTGTATATCTCATTGAGATCCTAAGTTTTAGGATCGATTTGATATTCAATTGACAAAGTTGATGTAAAATTGGAAAGTGCTTTTCAATGGTTATAAGATCAAGCTTTAGATTGTCTCGATCAAATATGTTTTGATTATGTTATGAGATTTCAAAGTTTCGAGAGTTAAAACTTTAGAATTTCAATCCTCTCACTTTTGAAATTTTCAAGAAAATTTGATTGAGTTGTCACTCCCACAATGAATGACAAAGCATATTAGAACACGAGTAGTGCTTCTGTAGAGGGGTCATGTCATGGTGAAGTCAATTTGGTTTGAAATTGCAATATAATCACCTCCTTTTGTTTAGTTGTGTAAATTGAAATGACAAAGAGCTCGAGAACAAAAAATAACTTATCTTAGTCTTATCATAAAGATGTCATCCTCAAGTTGTTCAATCACAAAAAATTACAAAATAGGTACTCTTGGGTTTTTACATTTCGTTGTTAAAATTTATTTTACTAATAATACCACTTGCCAAACTTAAGATGCATCATTTTTCTTTAAAAAACACAAAAGCTTGTTGATTATGCATGACTCTAGCTCCTCACCTTTTTAAAAGTTATATTTTTCTCATTTTCAAAAACATTCATTTTTCACCCATTATAACACCTTTCTCAAAGGTTTCATCCTTTCATACAAGGATGATAACCCACACCAAATCACCATAACAATGGTGGCCTCCCCAATAGTGGGGGTGCTCATGCAAATAGTGGCTTTGTTGACCCCCTAATTTGAAGTGGATGCACGCTAGTGTAGCGAGTATTTATTCCACATCCACCACAATAGGGCACAACCCATTAAAACGACAATTGTTATTCACAAGCCTTTTCACATTCAATTGATAGTAAGGGAAGTTGGTTCTTGATGACACTTGCACCATGCAACAACATTAATTATCATGTAGTAATGGATTATTTTCAAAGTTTGTTAAAAGTTGGAAACTAATGGAAATGTTCTCCACATGTTTGACCATAACAAATGTGATTAGAATAGTGAGTGAGTAGCTTCCAAATTGCTACTAGAAAATGTCGTCCCCATCCACTACAAGCTTCGACTCAAATTGCCATTTGTGGGAACTAGCCATGTCCACAACCTGTGTTTTCTTCTGCGAGTGGACATTCCTTCCTCACTGAAATGTGGTAGCATTCATGGTTTTAAGGGGAACATAGTGGACATCACTTAGGAATTGCACAAGTTCATTTTAGAACAATTTTTTAAGTTGCACGGTGACAAGGTTTTCTCTCATGCCACTAATATCATCCTATTTTGGCTTCAGCTGCTATTATGAATGCATCATCCACCTCATTCACATTTTCAAACCATCATCACTCCCTGCAAATGTTAAAATGCAAAAGTTAAGTGTTGGAAGGGATCACCCCAACCTCCATGTACATTTGCCCCACCTGCCCTTGAGAAAGCATGATCTTATGGAGCGCAAGGTTTGCCTGCACAAGAAAGTTTGGTTAGAATGATTCCAAATTGAAAATAATTCCTTCAAATTTTATCCATCAGACATACATTTATAACATTCTACAATTACTAGATCTATCACATAAAAGTTTTGTTATGCTTATCATCTTAACATGAGTAATGGTTACTTAAGTTGATTCATGTCTAGTAGAAGGTTGTTTACACTCTTACTAATAGAGATCTTGTCACCCCATCTGAAACCTGCAAAGCATGCACAAATTTGATGGCTCTCTTGCTACGGAAGCACAGAAGCATTGCCCCTTCATTGCAGCAGAAGATTCTACCTCATACCACAACCTCTGTATAACACTCCTTGTTTTGTTGCACTGGATATTAGAAAAGAACAAGGGGATAAGGCCATGATCAGTATCTCAAACTCAGAATTCCCACAGCAGCTTTGTTTGAAACAATGGAGAATGACCTTGGACCTTTCCGTCACAGCAAGTGCCAAAAGCAAATGCTGTGGCTGCAAATGGTCTGAGAATACATCACTGCAGACAGGAATAGACATCATCACAGAGCACATGGTTCCCAAATTGAACAAAGGTAGGTGGAGCAGCTAACAATGGAACCAATTCAGACATTTTTCCTGCATAGACAGATAGCAAGTGAAAGCTTCAACTGCCATCACAGCAGCACAAAACGGTTGGAGATTGTAACATCCAGAGTGATATAAAACCCACCAAAATAAGCACAGGGAGATTGATTGTTCACATTGTACTGACTCTGATGTGCATCAATACCCATTTGTAACCAATCTTCCTCATCACTGCTATACAACCTTTCTCTCTCTTCAGAAAAAGGGCCAACACTTACATAACTCTGAATCAACAGCAATATATAGCAAGGTGAAGCTCTGAATGACATTATATATGTCACTTGTACAGCTAGATATTCTTGTCTAACTCACCCCAAATTTCAGGGTTGCAGCTTCCACTTTTTCCATGTCAGCCATGCAGTAATTGTAGAAATTGGCATCCACAGCATTCTTGTGAGATGCATAACCTCTTGTAGTGTTTTGTCCAATTTTACACTACCGGTTATCCTGGTCTTTTCTCCAGTTGTACCTGATCAGTCAATGGGGATCCAACACTGGGAGGTAATTTGAAACATCTGGAACCAGTGCTGCACCAACTGCAGGTGCAGATGCAAGTCTGCAAACAACTCTCCACCCCTCCTGATTGTTATGATGAGCAGACCTTTCAGCACACAGTGCTGCTTGTATTTCTTGCTGTTGAAGTATCTCAAGCAGTAGAATCTGATGCATAGATATCTGACATTTAGTAGGAATACAGCAGCCATTTTCTACAAACATCTTTAAGCATAAAGACATAATTTGGTGCCATACACAAATGAAGCTGGGACAACAGTGAAGCTCACCCATTTTGACTAGTGAAGTTGTAGAAGCTGCCTGATGGATGTGCACTGATACCCAAATGGGCTCCATTATGTAAATACTCAATTCCCTGCTGCTTCTGTTTCTTCTGCCTGTGTGAGTTGAGTCAGGTTTTCCCAAAACATTGCTCAGGCAAAGCACACATTTACAGTAGTTGATTATATATGCATCTTCTCTGTCTCCTGCCTGCTGCTACCCAGTCCATCTGTCCTTGCCTTTCAGAATTCTAGGTCAAAAACTCTGCATCTGCACCCCACACAAGCACCCACACTTCTGCAACAATCAATTCCTGACTTATGCTTTTGAATTCTTATCAGGACAGAATCCCCCCTTACTACATATGCAAGACTGCATTCTGAGACAAGTTGCTTGTGATGCCTGATGAACAGCTCAAGGACAGTATTAAACTAGAAAGGCCTTGCACCTAGGCTTTGTGACATTGGATGTCATGTCTATGGATTCTAACAAGCGTTTTGAAGCAGGAGCAATCCAGCAAAGCTTCAAAGCAGTTACTTTACCTGAGCAATTTCCCACTTGAATCCTTTATGTTGAGCCTCTGCCACCAACTTTTTTTCCAATTTATCTTCTGATGAATCATGCAGTCCCTGCATCGAATGTGCTCAATGTTTTGAATCACTTTGAAGATGCATTGCTTGTCTTCTTTGTACTAAACACTGGAGAAAAGAAAGAAATCACCAATTACTTAAAGGCTGACCACCCACAGCCTCCTAGCCAGACACAGATCATGGAGAAGCATAATTGAATGTAGACATCAAGGCAAAAGGTCACCACCACCTTGACAAAATTGACATGCATTTGCCTCATACATTTAAGTCTAAATATCTGAAACATTTTCCCCATAAGGTAAATTGACAATCTATGATCAGAATAATCAGCCATGAAAGAAGTTAGCCTTCACAGAACTGCACAAGTAAACAGCACCCAGAATAACTGTGATCAAAAAGAGATTGGACAAAAGTCTTACCCTCCAGTCAATTTCTTTCTGGTGCATCCATAGTATCTCATCTTCAGACTGAAATTGTTTACTCTGTCTCAGATGTGTTTGAAGACCACTGTAGAGCTTTGAGCAGTTATTCTTTCCATCCTCACCTTGTTCCCTTCTGTCTGAGGAAACATCAGAAGCACTGACTTGCCAACTCTGCAAACTACAAGCAGTTCTCAAAGAGCATTCATTAGCCTCTTCCACTAGAGGCACATGGTGTGACTCTACAGATGCACCAGAACCAGGAGTATTTATCCTGGAGATGCTCCCAGAAAAACCACCAATACTCAAATTGCTAGGGGATGCACCCAAGACTGTATCTGCCTCACTACTCATGGGTGACGAATTCATATATGGCAATATGGATTTTGGCAGTGATATCTCCACGTCTGTTAAAGGGGACTGGAATTCAAATCCTCCATCCTTACTGTCTAGTAGCTCACATAGTGGACTCTGACCACCACTGTTTGTTTCACTTGTACTTCCACACTCGAGCCCATCTGTCTTTGCTAAAGGTGGAGAGACTGTAGAATGGGGACAGCTAACAGCACAGTGCAGTGTTTGACAGGACAGATAAACGGGTTCCTGATGACAAAAACCAGAGGAAGATGGTTCAGCCTCCTGGAGACCAGTCCTGAAAGAGGTGTGCAATGTGTTCTCAACATGAGAGCTAAAGAGCTCACCATCACCTACAAATTCCTTGCTCAAGCCTGTACCAGAATTACTCATGTACTCCTGAACTGTTGCTTCAGAATCCACCATGCTTATGTCACATTGATGCAATGGGGGTGAGGTTTCTTCTCTGAGAGAATCTGGAGAAGGTGTTGGAGACCACAACATGGACTCTGGACTGGATGGAATCTCCTCCATTGGCCTCAATATTGCAGATGTGGCAAGCCTACTGGATGCTGGTGTGAATGTTAAAGACTGTCTCATGAAATCTCCACGCAGGACTGGTGATGCACTGGCTCTAGCACTCACTGGAGGTGTCTGTCTTTTACTATCTGACAGTGAAAGCCCTGCAAGACTTAGCCCTGAACTCTCTGTGGTTTGTGGCCTGGTTGACTGATGAAGACACCCATCTTTCCCTGTAAATGTGTAGTTGTTATCCTCTGGCTCTGCCCCAAAGAGAGCATCCTGGTCTTCAAATCTTACCACATCAGACATAGCAGATGTGAGCACAGTATTCAGCGCACAAGATTCAATATGATGATCCAACCTTGGATGTTGAAGACTCTGGCTTGCATGCTCGTCACCAACCATCCATTCCACAGATGCCATGGCTGGTACAGACATCATCTGGAAAGACTGAAGCTCTGAGCTGCTTCCAGAACTGCCAGAGCTACCCAGGCTGTCTCCATCAATGGTCAAGATGCCTCGAGGTTTACACTTGCGTCTGTCCCGGACTAATCCCACCCCCTCAGGTCCCGCAATTGGACCTGCACCAAAACAACCACCAGCTGCAAGAACCAAGCCACGCTTCACAAACTCAGGGGAGTTAGTTGGCAATGGTGGAGGTGTATCCTCTGTTCTGACATCATCCTTGTTGGCAGCATCACCACTAAGGCTACCACTTGCAACAGGAAGACCACCACGCCTTTTCACTTCTGGAGACTTTGATGGCTGTGGGAGCATCATCATCACCTTATCACTTTCATCACTTGTCTCCAAATCTTTACCAAACAAGTCTCCTGTGGCAACATCCATGCCAACATGTCTCTTGAATGCTGGAGTTGTCACTGGTTCCTTGAATGTTGCAAGTTGCTTATAGAGATCAACTTGACTAGTCTTCACTATTGTCAAGCTTGAAGGCTTTACTGACCACTTGACAAACTCTGGGGAAGTTGATTTATGTGGCACACTGGGACTCTTTGCATCTACTAGAACGTTCCCCTTGTTTACCAGCACTGGTAGTGTTGATGACTGCACAGCAAACCGTTCATTGAGGCTGTCTGCACTGCCCTTGAAACTCTTCACACTGCTTAACTTCTGTTTCTTAGGACTATCCTTAACAAGAGGTGTGGGAAAAGAAATATGCTTCTTGCAAGCACTCAATCCTTCAATCTCCCCTTTTGACTTAGAATAACCAGAGCCCACCTTCCTGCCACCATGTCTAGTGGCTTTTGATTGAGAGCTTCTCTTTAAGGAACTCCCTCCTGAAGACGAATCCTTTGAGGTAAGCTCCAAAACTCCATGTCTTGGAACATCCACCTTCAATGTTGTCCCCAAGGAGCAAGGTCCATGGATGTTGTTACCTCCAATCCTCCTTGAGAGAATGTCCCTTGCCAATGAAGAATGTTTTCCTCTTGATCCTCCATTGTCATCAGCTTTCGGAGGCTTCTCTTCTTCATGTGACACCTTTGCCTCATCCTTTGGCGTTTTCTGTTCCTGTTGCGGTGGGTTAGGGTTGTTCGGTGAGCAATTGTCAGCTTTGTGCTCTCCAAGCGGCTTCACCACAACACGGCGGAGAGAGCTGGATCGATTGAAGCCGCTGCTTAAACCTAGTCGTGGACTCTTGTTCTCCTTGACAGTCGGAGACAGAGGCCCAGACGAGGAAGTCAAACGAGGCGCCATTGTCAGCACTCCCCTTCCTTATAGCACATAGAAATGCTCAAGTACCATGCAACAGAAGTACTACATTCAAACCCCTTTTTCTCCTCTGCAACAGGCGGGTGATCTCTTCTACACTTTCTAGTCCACAGCCGGAGAGCGTTTCTCCAGCTTCGCCCCCTTGTTCAAATGTGGTCGATATTGTTCTTTGATTGCCATAACACGAGCAACAGAGCCACGAAAAATTCCTCGCAAAGACAATGTATTCTAACGGTGCCTAGCTACTCCAAACACTGCATGATATTGGATAGATTCTTCACCAACAAAGTCGAAGTCTCCTGCAAGTTCCCCAGAAGTCGCCTCTCATGTACGACTTACGGCCATTTAAACTCTGGATCAACACCAACAACAACAAACAAACAAACAAACAAACCACGAGGCTAAATACATCTTGCAACTAGAATTGAAAACCGAACAAAACCCACTTGCAAGGTACCATCCCCGCCTCATTCTTCATCATCAAAACACAAACGGCAAACACATAGTTGTTGCCCTTCTTCTTCTTCCTCCTCCTTTTTCCCTACAGCCGTTTCTGAACATCGTAATCCCCTCGCAATCCCCTAAAAACTCTGCAAGGGAAAACGCCGCAAAACAAAAGCTCTAATAAGAACATAATCGTAGCATTTGCGACTATTTTAGGGGGGAAAACGGCCAAAAACGAAAATACAAACGCGAAAATGGTCGCAACGGTCAAGTGACGAACACAACTTCGATGCGTGTCTTTTTATTTTTTACAAGAAGATTTAGCCAATTTTGGCTACAGGCTAAATATGAATGTAAAACTTTTTAAACATCCTTCCATATTTTTGACAACATACTTGAACCAGGTATGGCGATTCTTATTAAATTTTGGTCGAATTATGGCTATAAAACAACACTTGATTTTAGCAATTGCCATTTTTATATAGCTTTTTGGCTATATATATATACACAGACTAAGTATGTAGTTTCCTAATGTAATATGGTTGTCTTTTACATTGAAGGCTACCATAGTACCTCGGCCAATTGGACAAATGTCTATGGAATAATTAATTAAATTTGAAATTTTAATTACCTAGTGGATGTCACTATTCAATTTTTTAATTCAAAAATTTCAGGTGAAAGGTCACATTATAGGAGACCTCTCTTTTAAGACTCCAAAAATATTTCAATAAACTTGTTTACCTTGTAAGAAATTAGAATCACTAATGCTCAATGACATGCCTAATTGACATGCAATCACCACATATGAGAATAGTCATGATTATTCAATAACAAGAGATTGTGAATCAAAAGTTACATTGTAACACCCATCAATTTGAGAAAAATAGAATATTCCCAAAATTTTAATATCTTCCTTCACAAAAAAAAATTCTTGTAATTTTATTTTTATTTTTATTTTTTTGAAAATTTTAACATTTCTGAAAATAATACAATTAGTGTAGAAGTTGCCAAGGTGCAATGGTATATTGAACCCAATAAACCATATTCATGCACTATATTGAACCAAATAAATAATAGAGCCAAATAAAACCATGGAGCCCTTAATCATAACTTGGAGTGTACCAGGTACCTTATCTTCTTCTTTCTAGGCCAGGGCCCGGTTTGAATACCGTACCTAGGTAGCTTTGGATTTTGAAAATGGCAAAGGGCATTAGGTAGGTAGTAATGGCAGGCTTTTTGTTAAGTTTTTTCTTTTTGATATTTTCTTTTGTCATTAGGCTAGCAATGGGAGGTCAGGGATTCACAGAACCGATTCGTTCAGGATTCGGGGAGGTTCAATCAATGCAGGCAACGCCATAGGTAATATAGGTAAGAAGCTTTTTTCTAGGTCAATTTTAAACACTCGGAGGAACCACTCCAATGCCTTTTGGAATTGGGTTCAAAGTTTCAAACTGAGATTTCAAACCAAATGTGGTGGGGGCTGTGCTAGGGTTGGTGTGTTTGGCATTTTGCTGTATTCAAATACTTGTGAAACAAATGGTAAATTCATTTTACTTATATGTCAGAGATAATTTAGGGACGTTCTGAACTACATGTAGGTAACAAGGGGTGTGTCACACTGTGGCCTTGCCATTTACATTAAAACTGTATCTTAAGGCAAAAGAAGAATTAGGGAAACTCAAATATTTCACCATGCAAAAATATAATCTTCAAAAAATCCTCTTAAAGAAACCAAAAACCTTCAAGATATTATTATAACTCTATAACTAATCTCAAGTTTCAACACGAGACAAAATATCATCTTTCAAAAATCCTCATATCAAAATAGACCTATTATTATGACCTAGCGGCCAAAATCCCTTTAGCTACTATACTATATAATGAATCTAAACAAAATATCCTTGCCTTGGTAGGCAAGGCCAACAAACATGAATGAGTGAATGTTTCTAGCTCTAAAATTCAGATGTGAGTAAAGCAAAGAGATTTTAAGATGTTTTACAGGCATAGTAATCTTGGCTTGCTAGTCCTTACCAGTGTGGGGCAACGGGCAGGTATTTGTTTTTTTAAAAAATAATAACTGTTCATCCCGGTTTTTTTCATAGTTTGGAATCAGAGAACCGCCGGTTCCTATTTCCATGCGTTTGGATTCTGGAATCAGAGAACAGCTGGTTTCGGTTTCAAAAATAGTTTTCTGAAACAGAAAATTGCGACTGGTTCCGGTTATCCAAAAACCATCGGCAAACTGGAAAGAGCTGGCAGTTTTCATGACATAAGCAGAGCCAAGAACCAGCAGCTTTAGTGAACTACCTGACCTTTTTTTTCAAATGTTTTGAGAACCATGGTTATATCTCAGAACCTTTCAATTGGATTTTTTTTTAAACCATAGTTGTGAACCTTGAGAATCACCCTGATAACCTGCAGGGGTTTGGAACAATTTCTAATACCCATGCAACATTGGTCCTGAGAAAGCTGAAGGGTTTTCTGTAGTGGAAAGCCCTGAGATGATGGCATTCCTAAAACACAGGGCCATGCCCAGCCCTGCATTTTGGGAATGTCCCCTATGTGTGGGGTTTACCTATCATGAACCTAGATAGATCATTTTGCATAGGATGGGAAGGGATATTATGCCTTATCTTTTAGAAGGGGATGGATCTTACACCTACTTGTAGGCACAAGGTCCCTCTTACTCTAAAAGGAGTAGGCAAATATCCTTCCTCTCCTCTAGGAAGGATAAAGGATATATTTTTCGGATATAAAGGTGCATTCAGACTTGGTGTTAGGTACTCTAGTGTTGAATCCCCTTACACCACTTATGCTAGTCATTTAGGAGTTAAACCTGCTTACCATGAAGATTTCATGTTGAGTTAACATTCACTTAACATTAAGCTATCACTCATTTGACATTGGGTGTCACCTAGGATGGCACCTAGATTTTCATTTAACACTTACTTAACATCGAGTGTGAATGCACCATAAGACACCTTCCCAATAAACTAGGACATTTCTCAGAGTGCTTTATGCATCCAACTTCACATTTTTCATTAAGACTCTTGGAACTTCACCAGACAACTTGGGAATCAACTTTTTTTCTAGGGTTTATATAGTGTTGTGTTAGTCTGTCCTTCCTTAAAGAATATGCTACTGTGAACTTCAACTTCTCACATTCTGAAGGAAATGTAAATTCCAAATTTTCACATTTCTGCTTCAAAGGACACTAGCATTGCTCCAAAGAGAAGGTGAACTTCAAGAGAGAGCAGAGATTCTTTTTTTCAAAACCATGCAGAATTCGATTCGGATCCACAACTTGTCAGCCTCCCATTCAGCCATCAAAGGACACAAAAGTGAACTGACAGAAGAAATGGACCACCCACGTTGTCTACCGTTACAAGTTGAAAGTACATGTTTTGGGTATTGATCTCATCCTGGAAACCAAAGGGTGTGTGTGAATCCAATAATAGTCGAGTTATCTAGGTCTCTGTCTGGATTTTGAATCTGATAGTTATACTGAATGAGAATTTTGAAGGCTTAGAGTTTTCTTGTTCCAGTTACGTGCAGAATTCCAACTGCATGTAATCTTGGCTGGGCGATCTCTTATTGTGCACAGCATTGATCCTTTCAGACAGATGGTCTTTACAGATGGATCCCTCTGAAACACCCATGTTTGAACAATGTGAGCAGAGGTTGAAAAGTGTAATGACAAATGCGAAGTCATCGCCATCTTTCATCTCATGCTGGTACCAGAATGGTGTTGAAGCACCCAAGGCACAACTACAGTACAATAGGACGGTTATACATGAAAACTACTTTCCTCAAAAGATTGTACTAGGGTGGAGCTTGCTCAAGGGAACATTAAACTGGCAAAGTGTCTTTAAAAAGGTACTGCCCTATGCAGTGTTTTTTTAGGAATTTTTTTACGTAGCATGAATTTACTTTTCACACCACTCATTCACATTTCACTTGCGGTCTTAGGGTTTAGGGTTTAAAGGGTTTAGGGTTTAGGGTTTTACAAGGATGTATAGGAGATTGGGGTGCAAGCAACCCATGATCAAAAGGAGGTTGGGGTGACTGAAGGACCTCTCCATCCATGCATTGATGGTGAGCCAAGCCTTTTCTTTGGAGGTTCTTGTTTTGGAATTAAACATGTAGGAATACTTTTTAGGAAACGTTGAAAGTAGTTTCTATTTTTTAGCCAAGTGGTTGCTTTTAATTGGTTGTACAACATGAACTTACACAATTTGCAATCTTGGGTATTGTGTTGTGTAGGTCAAATGAGACATGGTTTGGCAATTTTCTTGCAAACCAAACTTGGTGGTTAGTAATTTGAGGAATCAAGTTCAAAACCGCACTAAAGGTTCATCAAGTTAAATCTTTAGCTAGAATTGTCACTGGAAATTTTTCTTGAAAGCTTGTAATTGGACATCGTTGGTCATGGTGTGGCATAGATGCATTTTGGGTCATATGGCATGCCATGACACGCTTCTTACATCATATGCATAAAACATGTATCATATCTACATGGCAATTACCTGGATGAAATGACATAGAAAATGAACAGGGTACCATGTGGGACCCACCACAAGAAAATGCCCACTCATCCATTTTAGGTTCTCTCATAGCCGAACTTTATCTTTGCTCAGAGGTTGAAGTGTAGGCTGACTTGCATATCCACTTGGCTAACCAAGTCCACTCCACTTAGTCAAAAATTAAACAAATTTGTTGGATGGCAATAAACAAGACCTTGGGGGATGAAAATAGATGGTCGAGCAATGAAGCAACAAGAGCAACCTTGCACATCAGCCTTGTAACTTAACCTCCTCCACAATAGTCACTAGTTGGTGAGCTTTGCGGCTAGGCCCAACTAACTTGTGTGCATGTGCTTCCCCTAGGAGGCAACCATCTCTTTGTGTTGTTGGTGTGTGTTTTAAGGTGAAAGGGTTTAGGGTTTACCTTAAACCCTAAACCCTCCTTTTGATCATGGGTTACTTGCACCCCAATCTCCTATACATCCTTGTAAAACTCTTACCAACCCCACCTACCTTGAATAACTTTAACTGCCCATTTCCCTCCACTTCTACATGTTCCTATAACTTGATGTAATTAGAATATTACCTATGTAATTATTTAACGGTTAAGTGAAAAGTTTTTGGCACATTAGTGTGCATTGGTTCACACATGATAATTCATGTGGAAAGTCTTTGCCATTTTATTATGCATGTGAAATCACATGTGGAGCCATGGGGAACCATGTAATGTGTAAACTTTAGGAAATTTCTTTTTGGTTAGTATATAAATGGGTGTTTGTGACCTTTGGAAACACCTTCACTTTATAGAAATAAGTTGTTTTATGAGTGTAAAATTTCATGGAATATAATTGTGAAAGGAATCGAAATTTTTGTTTTAAAAGGTTTCATTATAGTTTATGTGAAGTCCATGGTAGGAGAATGGTGTGGCATATTAGTTATACATAGACAATAAAAAGGTGAAAAAATATTTATACAAACAAGAACATAAATTTTCATAGCTATGTAATAAACATACATAATTTCAATCCTAAACCCGCTTGTGATTTACATTCCAACATCATGTGCTACTAAATCAACATCCAACATTATCAAAATTAACAAAGTTGCACACAAATTGATGACAAGTTGTGGCAAAATGCAATGACAAGTTTTTCTTGGAACAAGATGAACTTTTATAACATTTTCACAACCTACATGAATTGTGTTTTCCCATTGACATCAAAGGTCAACTACACCTCAGCCTAACCAATCTTTGGTTAGGTTGAAATTGGGGTTCAATTCCCCATGGGTTGATAAATGAAATTTGCCATCCAATTTTGCCTCCAAAGCTTCTTAAAATAGACCAAGAAAGTGTCTTAAACTAACTCATATCCCCAAGTTGTAACCTTTCTTTTGCAATAATGTTTTTTAGTATGAAGCATTAGAACATCAAACTAATATTCATTGTTCAAAAATATTCAATTGTAAATTGAAGATATCCCAGTTCAAAGCACAACAAAAATACATAACAATAACCATGTTTTCATGTGCGTTTTGAAATTTCAAAACACAAAAAATGAAACTCTTGAACCATACCATGGAAATAAACTTGTAAACACAAGAAAAACTTGAACTCTATTCATAGTATTTCAAATTTCAACAACAAATATGCAACTACATGAAACTAATGTCTTGCAATAAATACTTAACACCAATTTAGCCCTTGCAATCCACTTGATTTTTTACTTTTTAAATAAAATTTTAACATTTTAAGGTTTTTCAAACATTACCTTGTGATATATGGTTCGTCATTTCCTCTAACTTAATTTTTTTTCGCTTGAAGCTTGAAGGATAATATTGTTGTAAGTGTACATGCAAGGGCAAGTGTTTATTTCTATGGTAATGTTTACATTTCCCAAACTTAAGGATGAAAATTTCACATCTTTTTCATAACCATTTGTTTCACCCTTGTATATTAGACCAACAAGTGAAGCCTAAATTTAATGAAAGAGGTTAGTAAGTATAAGGGGGAGCATGGATAATAGCAGGCCCCTCATTTTCAAAAAGAACAATCATAAAGAACAAGTTTGGTGGCCTATTACAAAAAATGAATCATTAATGAACAAGAGGTCACAAAAATGACCTACTACCAATAATGAGCTATAATTTTCCAAAAATTAGGAAAAGACCTTTGAGAAGGTGTTTTTTTATTTGGCTTGGAATGTATCTCAAATTGAACTTAAAATGTTAAATTGGAACATACAAGAATGGCGAAATTAAATGGTTAAATTAAGTCAAGTAAGTTGGGTTAGTAACAACATTTATAAACATTTGTGATGGTCTAAATATGTAGCCTATCATAACCCTAGTTTTAGCCTCACGACCAAGGGGATTAAGAATAAGTCAAGACAAAGGAGGCACCCAAACACAAGTTCACCTTGCCTTGTGAAAGGAAAGTTTGTGGGAATGCAAGAAGTCCCCAAGACTCCCATTTGTGCGTTCCCACTTTTGGGAATCTAGTGGCTTAAAATGTTTGCAATTTTGGGACAAGGTTTGAAAAATCAAACCTTGTACAAATTAAGCCCTTTTTAAATTGTTGGAAAGCTTTGGGGTTGCATTCCCAATTTGGAAATATGGAACACAAGTTATAACCAATTGAGTGGTCGAAGTCAAACTATCAATTCCACTTGTAACCATTAAAATGTTTGATAAAAATGTCAAGTCATTCAAATTGGAACATGCGATATACCATTGGAAATATCACTTTTAAAGTTACAACATTCTTTTTAAAAGTTTATGAATCAAGATCCATATGAAAAAGTTTTGAGTCCACAAAATAGTGAGACTCATATAACTTGGGACTTTTGAGATTGCCCTCATGAATCCTCGAAATTTATATCATTTTGATGCAATCCCATTGTCATCAGCAAAGTATACTACAAGGAGGAAAGTGGTGATTCCTCTCAAATTTGAGATGTCATGTGAATTTATGTTTTTGTTGATTTTATGTGTGCACCATTTTGGCTCCAATGTGAATTAACCGCATCTTTATTAGTTTATGCAAATTGATTTCACTTTAAATTCAATTACATAAACTTGTATTAATCTCATCTTAGAGTTCTCATGCACTTTTTTTTATGGGAGTTAAGAAACATACAATAAATTTGCATTCCATTTCAAAACAAAAAATTGGTACCCCCATTTCACTTGACAAACCTAAAGATGTGTTATAGCCCATGATGGCAAAAAGGAAGTTGGGGTGGGTTGGAATGCTTTCCACCCATGTGTGGACAATATCTTGAACCCATAAAAAAAATTTAACCTCAAAACAATTTTGAATCAAATTTATGTTCCAACATAAGATTAATCTATTATCAAGTATTATAAGAAAAATACTCCAAAATATGAAAATTGTGATTCAAGTTCTTCATATGCAAAATAAGCAATAAGCTAGGAATTGACATAAAACCCATAATGAACCCAACACAAGTCATGACCAATGTTGTGTGAGTATATTTTTTTGACATACCTTCAAATAGGATATATAAATTTTCTAAATATATTATTCATAAGGTAACAACATATTAGCAACCATTTTTTCCATTCAAATAAGATCTTTAAATATAGAAATGAGGTTAAAATTTCAAGGTAGAGTTTGGATACCCTTATCATATACCCCATCTTGGGGTTTAAAATAGGTATATACCAATGTTGGGTGGGTTTATCTACTTATATATATTAATTACATAATGATATATGAAAAAGTTCAAAAAATGTATTAATCAAGCAAAGGCATATATCTTTTGAAAAAACATTAATCATGTTAAGGGTAACTTGGTAAATGACCACCATTTTCCTATTTTATAAGGTCTTAGGGCCTAGTTATAAAATTGAAAATTCTCAAAATTTTCAAATTATTTGAAAGGATTAAAGATTCTTTTTTCAACGATAATATATAAAAGTAATTCCCAACACTTTTTTTCATAAAAAACTTAAACTCAAAAACTAATTGGATATTACCAAACCAATTCTCAATATCAATTACATCAATTACTATTTTTTCTAGATCTAGTAGCCCCTTATCTTTTAAATGTTTAGCAAAATCCAAATATCAATTCTTCTAGCATGAGTCACATAGTCCTCCAATGCATGCAAACCATTCTTTTCTCCTTACCTTTCAAAATAAAGTGCCTCACAACTTATCAACATTCAAGTTCAATAATTAGAATTTGTGTTCAAGTCTAGGTCAAATGGTTCTAAAGGGTGAAACATAGCCCATGTAAAAACTTAGAGATAATTATGAGAGGGGCGCTTTGAATCATAACTCCAAGAAACTAAACTATCCTGAAATGGTTTTATTTTTGCAAAAGATCCAACTCATTTTTAATTTTTTTCTTATAAACCATAAGAAACAAGAGTGATGATCATTGTTCTCCTCTTTTCATTGTTTGCCCTTCTAAACACATTAATCATGTTCTAATTTTAGATGAAACAAGCTATAGAAATAATTACCATTGGTTTGCATATGCATAAATAGCCAAAAACAATAAGATTCCAACCTATATATTAAGAATAGATAGATCAATGTAACCAAAAAAAAAGTAATAGACAAATCACAACATGGATCACCTTTCATTTCATTTATAAATATTTGAACAACATTTACAAAAGATTTGCATTTTATTGAAATGCACATGATATAAATTTGAATGTAAAATCCACATAAATCTATTGAACAATCACTAGTTTCTCTCAACATGTAAAGTATGGATGTCCTAAATAGCAAGTGGTCATTAAAGTTCTTAGCCCAAAGTTTAGATGAATTGCATTTTTTAACAGTATGTCCCCTCTACCATGGATCTTCAAACATAACACACATCTTGACCACCACTTAAGTACTTCAATTCATTATAGATTTTTTGAAATAACAGTAATACATCCAAACTTCTTTATCCCAAAAATGGTAATTACAATGATGCACAATCACTTAAGGAAATCGGGGTGGGAATAAACACAAAGGAACCAACATGATTACTTTACAAAAGGATTGTGAGTCTTTTTCAGGGCTGGAAAAAACCCGATTTTTTTCCATTAGAAAATTGGGTTTTTGGTTTTAATGAATAAAACCAGATTTTTGCTCTATAAAACTTGGTTTTATTTCAGAGTTGGTCAAGCCCCGGGCCACCCGCACCCCTGCCGCCACCACTACGGCAAAGGCAAAATTGAATGCCAAACCCTAGTTATTAATATAACCGCAATAAATAAATCGATTAAAACTCGATTATGACGCTATCTTGGGACTCATGTTTTATTTTAAAACCGAATAAAACCCGATACTACTAGCCCTGGTCTTTTTTTATTTTTTTTCATTTTTGAATGTAATATTTTGCAACTTGCTATTCAAAATACATATAGTTTCCCCAATAGATCACATTTGTTTGTTAATCATTGTTGAATAAATATGAATTCTTGAAGTGTGTAAATTTTGCTAGATTTTATATTTAACCTTGAAAATTTATCATAATTTTGAATCATACCAAAATATGGTAACTATTTAAGGTTTTTTTTTCTATTTTCATAAACTACAACTTTGTTTTATATGTCATGCACATTACACCCCATTTACATGTGGTAAAAGACTTTTGAAAATTTTTAATTTTGAAAAGTACTTTCAATTCTTTAAAATTTTTAATTCCAAATCTTTTAAATTATGAGTGTTTTTTGAACTTGGGTACTAGGTTACTATCATTTAAAAAAAAATTACCATCAAAATTATGTTAGTATGATAGTCCTTTACCTAATCCTTTGTAAAATTAACCACAATTTGATGCAACACATATTCAAGTTCAAATGTATTTTTTAAAAACCAAAATCCAAAATTTAATTTCATGAATTTTTATTTTGAATTCATCAACATTCATATTAGTCATTTAGCAACTTAAAATGATTAACATAACTTTAAAATGTTTAAAAAAAACATATGTAAAAAAGTTCACAGTTTTCATCACTATTTGACATGGTTTTTGGCTTTGATCTCTATACCCACACCCACCACAAAGGAAGTTTTTTATGTGATAACTAAATAAACATTTGAATTCTTGGATTTAACCCAACAATGATCCATACTACAAAATTTTCACTCACAACCACCTACCCTTTTACTTAAACTTTAACCTTTTCATATTTGCATCACTTCTTCAACCTTCATTTATTTATTTATTTATGTGAAAGTATTAGTTCAACACTAAATTGCCACCTTTATGTGCAACATAAGAAAAAATAGAAGCAATTAATAGGTGCCATAACCACTCACACTAAACGAGATTACACAATAATTTATTTTACACAATTTTTTATTTAAAGAATTGTGTAAAATAAATATTTACAAAATTATTATAATATTTTGAAAATAATAATAATTATACAATCTTATTTGCCACCTTATTTACCCACAAAAATCAACTTATTTCTAGAACACTAAGATGTCCTTGCCAATACTTCTTCATCCTTTTTATCTTCATCGCCAAGTTCTTTCATTCACCACCAAAAGCCACCATCTCCCACACAAGTTCCATAATAACTTTGTCTTCATTTTTCAATCATTGGCAACATTTCAAGAATATCAAAGCCATTTACAAAACAACACCCCGGATGTTATTTCAGCAACAAGTCATAAATGCATTACTCACTTTGAGGTGACCTGGCACAAGTTTCCATGCAAAGGTAACCGGGGCTTCGGAGCAAACCAACATGGAAACATGTTGTGTTTTGGTGGCAACCCAACGCTCATTTCTATTGGTCAAAAACTACATGCCATGAAACATGAGCCTTGAAACAAAAACCTTGAAACCTATCACCCACTGAAACATGTCAAGTTTCAATGAGTGGCCTGATGCGCATTTTGATGCCCGAGTAGCTCGAGCCCCCAAAACATATCCCATTGAAACATGTAACGTTTCAAAAGCTATGTTTCACCCCCATCCACCCATCTTCCATGTTCCCCCATGCGATCCCCATCCATGCCCCATCCATGGTTTGTTTCCAACATGTGATGTTGGCACATGCATCTCACTCCTAACTTGTTTACACGTGACATCAAGCCATAATGACAACATTTTAAAAAACTAGTTTTGAGAACCATTTAGTCTATAGTCTCACCATGAAAAACATTCATTCATTTTTCATTATGTTGGTGCAAGCAAATTGTTTCTTATTTACAACACATTATGGAAGATTGATATTTCAAGAAAAGATGTAACAAGGTGGGTGTTTCTTTCATCGTGTAGGTGTACTTTTATTTTGATGATTTTTTTTATCGTCTTGTGTTCAAGGGCCTTGAACATTCTTACTTCTAACAAGCATGCACCATGCCATTATGTATTAGATGTTGAAGGAAAGTTCTTTTTCTTAGGTGTACTATATGGTAAGCAATCAACATTTTCTTTGGGCTAATGACACAAGAAAGAACACCTAGAAATCAATGTTTTTCTTCTATAATGTAATTGAAAGATATGACGAACAAGAAAGTACTAAATGCAAATATCAACATGTGCCATGATCTAATTACAAAAGTGCATAGAATCTACATGTGCCTATGCACTCATAAAATAATTCAACTATCTTTGAAATAATGATGATGTTTCCCTTGATGTCATGATTTATGGAATACACAAAATTGTCTTTTGATGGATACAAGATCATATACAATTGTATGAAAAGAAAATGTCTTAGCATTTCATGTTGAGGTGAAGAGAAATGCAATGAGCTTAAAGGGAAAACACTCTTTTTGGAATTGGGAAACTACACAAGAAAAAATATAAGGTCCCATATCTTCGTTGTTGGGTAAAGTTTATAATTCAATAGGATCATGTTCATTCTCAAAACCAATATATAAATTAATAAAGGGTATGCATTGTTCCTCAGTATTAGAAAAAATTAAGAAAATTTGGCATAGTTGTACAAGGGACTTAATTGTTAATTATTAGTAGGTTCATTTTTTTTTGTGACTCAAAGTTTGGAAATGTTCATAGTCCTTAAGGTTTTGAGTTCAATTTTTGGGGAAAAGGGGTGAAAGTATCATTATGAAGGGGCTTGAAGAGTTTCATGGATGAATTTGTGAATGTTGCCAACAACTTAACATTAGGTCAATTAAATAATTGTTTTTATGCTCAATGGGTGTTTACCTAATATTTATGAGCATGTGGATAGATTGTGAATTCTTCATCACTCTTCATAGCTTCAATTAAAACTCAAAATTCAATCAACATATGATATCAAAATTCAATGCAAACATAGAATTTAAATGAGTTTAGGTTGGCTTAAATATGTGTCCATATAAGAAAATTAAATAATAGTAATGCAAGAAAAATGAATGTTCCTTCACATAATACCCCCCAACAATATGTTCTTTGACACATATAAGTAATGCCAAAGTTTAACATAATATTCTTTGTGGGAGTGAGTTGAAACTTATTCCTTGGCAAATTTCCCATATAAGGAAATATATACCTATACCCTTCTATTAGGGTGAGAATATTTTCTTTGATGATTTGATTGCATTTGTTGAAATTTTTGTAGGCCACAAGAAGAAACTTGCATTTTTTTACCCCCATGTTGTGCACTTTTCCAATTTGATTCAAATTTGATCATTTATGGTCATCCTATATAATCAAATGATAATATGCGCTAATAAATAGTTAGCAATGTCCATAGTCACAACATTGATTATGTTGTTCACTATGCTTAAAATGACTAGACCATTTTTCTCTTTTAATAATTTCAAATTGTTAACATGGAAAGTCAAGCAAGTCCAAGCTTTTTGCTAAGTCTTTGTGGGTCCAAATTCTTTAAGGTGTACCAAAAGCTTGTCATGGCATCACCCTTTTCTGTTTTTTTTACTTCGTCCCTTTTTACCATGCAAATACACATTTATGGATGATTATGATGAAACCTAAAATTTTAAAGGTTTAAAATATAGTCCTTTTGAAACTTTTGACAACTTTTGATTTATTATTCTTTATGGGGATCAAAATATAGGGTAAAAAGGGACTACAGTAAGGACTAAGCCCTTTTCGTCTTGTGTGGTACACTTTAAAGGATTTTCACCCTTGTATGGTAGATTCTACTAATGTTTCACTCTCATAGTTCAAGCTTTAAAACCAAAAAACAAATCAAATGTTAGAAAGAAAGTTATGTCACAAAAATTTCCCAAAAAAAATAAAATTTTAAGATGTTCCTAGATATGTTTTCATATGGAAGTAAATGAAATATTGTACATTTGTGATGCAATGCATGAAAAATGATAATAAAAGAAGGAAGGTAGTTTTCAAGAAATTTTTTTCATAGACATTTATGAAATATCAAATGTCCATGATTAACCAAAAATAAATTTAAAAAAATCTACCTCCATGGATGTGTTTTTTCATGAAGATCTATGAGATGTCACATCATCACAAACTTACTAGGCTTCATAGGTTTGTACAAATTTCATGTGAAATCCAATTTTCATAGGTTCATATAAAATCACATGAATTCCATGCTATGATTAATATGAATGATATTTGTACATATTTTATAATATTATTTTTATTTCACATCAAAACATCATAAGTAGAAAAAAAAACACATTATTTATATAAAAGTTATATTTATATCTATATTTCATGTTATTTTCACACTTTGAAGCCCACAAATTTTGCATGGACATATTCTTTAATTTCAATCACGGAATCCTATTGAAATTTGGAAGTTTGTGATAATGTCCATGACATATCATATGTTTGTGAAAGGTGGTACGTTCCAATGTTGTGTAATTATTGATTTTGAAAGGAACCTTTGGTTTTGATTTTTAGTTTTATTTTGACTTTATGAAATTTTTGATGTGGGTTTGAAGATGATTTTTTAGATTCACAAAATGTCCAATTCTAAAGACTTCCCAAGAATTTGGAGCCTTATCCAAATTAACAATTGGTTTTGTTCCATTTACATTGAAGCAAAGAAATTCAATATCCTACATAAATATGTACCCACATTTATGAGGGATGGGGTATTAATGAAGAGAAAATTGTAGAGGTATGCAATCATGAAAATCAAATCTTAGCAACCAATGAAACAAGGCATCAAACCCACTATTTTTTATCCATTTGGAAAGGGGGCGAGTTGTTTCTTTGAAAAAGGGGGATGCACTCTTAAAAGCCTTGGTGCTTATGCCTTCAAAGAACTTAAACCTATTTTACAAGACCAATAGCCCTAGTTTAAATTGCATTTCTAATTTTCAAAAGAAATAATTTCAAGGTTCAAATTCAAATATGATTTCCTCAAAATTTTGAACCTTTAGTCCAAATATTCAAAACCTAACTTAGAAGCTTAACCTTAACTTGCAAATAACCTAAACCATCCAACACTATTATGTCCATGACAAGAAATTAAAATATTTCAGTCTTCAAAAAATTCATAGGCATTATTTTTTCACAAAAGTCTATGTGAAATTGCATGTCCATGATGCCAAAAAAAAGATGAATGAATTTATTTTGAATCATTGAAGTCCATGTGCATAATTTTTTTGCAAACCCATGGACCTTTTTTGGGAGAAAAAATCTATAAAAATAGTTATTCATGAAGGTAATGACTTCCATGGATAATGGGTTTGTGACAAATATGCATGATATGAAATTTGTCCATGATATTTTACATGCATTTTTTTTTAAAGATTAAAGTTTATGGGTTTAAGTTAACCATGCAAAATTATTAGATCAAAAGTTAAAACTCTAAGTATAGCCCTAATGCTTGGTCCTAATGGATGGGGAATGCCAAATAGTTTGCTTATTCTTTAAGTAAGTTTACTCTTCTTTGTGTCACAAATTTCAAATTATGAACATTAAATTATAAACATGTGGGTTTTTACACAACACACAAATGTTAGTTGTTTATTAGCTTATTGAATGTCATAATATTTGTTGATTTTTTGGCTAAAGTTGAATAGTTAATGCATATTTATTGCAAGCCAACTTCACTCATGAATTACAAAGCAATCTACTACTAGTGTGGTCTTATTCTAGGGCAAAAAATGGATTATTGGTTGAGAAATGTACGTATAGACAAGCTTGCCCATAGACATGACAAAAGGATTGAGGATTGAAAACATGGTAGAACTTTCTTTGAATTAATGAAAAGCAAATTGATCATGCCAAAAGCAAATGTGTGAATCAAATTAAAAGGTCCTTGCATGAAATGAAGTATAATCAAAATAGCTTCAACTCCATTTCACTAGGTCAAAGCCTCAACCTCAAACCCGTGCATTACATAACAACTTGTAGTGCATTTTGGGTTGTGAAGAAGTTGAAAAAAAAAACTTCATTTCAATTGTTTCAAGTTGGTTTGCTTCTATGGAATGCTAACAAAGGTCAAGCTCCTTAAAAACTAATGGAAGCTAGCATCACAAATTATGAAAAAGTAAAGAATGAATTGATTGCAAAATGATAATCACACTTGGTACTAGTCTATGTCAATAGGTGCTAGAAGCTTCAATAACCTTGTAATCCACCCACCCCCCTTCTTGATAGTATGAAATATTGCACATGGAAAGAGGGGTTGGAATTTAGATTACATAACATATGGTTTTTGGTGTAGTATCATGGCAAATCTTGGTGTATGCCCACTTGTTCGCGATGATTTAAGTATAGGTAAGAATTCATTACAATTGGGATGTGTCACATGTCAATCATCACAACAAATGAACAAGCGCACCCAAGTTTCAATTCAGTTGGGGTTTAATTTCATTGTAAAATTCTTACAACTACAAACTTTTTTTCTTCCTCCAACTCAAGTGTAAATTGGTCTAGGTCTTCCATTGTTCTTAGCACAAAAGTTGAATTAATCTTAATAGAAGAAAAGGAAACATGGAGAAAAAGCAATGGACATGATAGTAAAAAATGTGAAAATGGACAAAACAATTTTCATGGAAACCTATATTCGCAAAGAGTGGTTGTGATTACTACAAGAATGCCACAATCATTATTGAGAGGATAGGAAGGAGTTTATTTGTGTTCATTGTTACTATAAGAAAAAATAAAAAATGGAGATCAATGAGCAC
>Ga0116229_10002579_pt1 | contig 29392 bp, 25 predicted proteins | sample S1TSphgellanicum_3_FD_87313 | JGI IMG/M metagenome (GOLD analysis project Ga0116229, IMG submission 87313) | Host-associated microbial communities from peat moss isolated from Minnesota, USA - S1T2_Fc - Sphagnum magellanicum MG | ecosystem: Host-associated > Plants > Peat moss > Unclassified...
ATCTGTCCGAAGCAAGGTCTCGATCCTGTGTCCCACAAAGCCATCCTGATCACTGGCGCCGCAGGCTATATCGGCAGCCATGTTCTGCTACAGCTGCAATCCCGGGGCGAGCAGGTAGTCGCAATTGATAACCTGTACACCGGCTTTCGCCAGGCGGTACGCGACGCGCCATTGATCGTCGGCGACGTCGGCGACGCTGAACTGGTCGAAGCGGTGCTGCGCGAGCACGACGTCGATACTGTCATGCACTTCGCCGCCAACACCATCGTACCGGAGTCGGTGCGCGATCCTCTCAAATACTACGGCAACAACACCTGCGCGACCCGCAGCCTGCTGGCGTGCTGCATGCGCACCGGCGTGCGCCAGCTGGTGTTCTCCTCGACCGCGGCAGTGTACGGCATCCCCGCCGGCGGCATCTGCGATGAGGAAATGTTGCTGGCACCGGTCAATCCCTACGGCACCTCCAAGCTGGCATCGGAGTGGATGCTGCGCGACCTGGCTGCCAGTTCCGACTTTCGCTATGTCAGCCTGCGCTACTTCAACGTCGCAGGTTCCGACCCGCAGGGCCGCATCGGACAGTCGACGCGCACGGCCACGCTGCTGGTCAAGGTCGCCTGCGAAGCCATCGTCGGCAAGCGGCCACACGTGTCGATCTTCGGCACCGACTACGACACGCCCGATGGCACCGGCGTGCGCGACTACATCCACGTCGAGGACGTGGCACGCGCCCACGTCGATGCGCTCGATCACCTGCGCCGCGGCGGCGGCGCGGCCGTATTCAACTGCGGCTACAGCCGCGGCTACAGCGTGCGCCAGGTACTCGAGAGCGTGCAGCGCATCGGCGGGCGCGCCCTGGCGATCCGGGAGGAGCCGCGGCGCGCAGGCGATCCGCCGGTGCTGATCGCGCGCGCCGACCGGATCCGCTCGCAGCTGGGATGGGTGCCGCAGCTCGACGACCTGGACACGATCGTCGACAGCACCTTGCGCTGGGAGCGCAAACTGCAGCGCGAGCCCTGGTAGCGCCCCGCTAGCGTCCGCGACTGGCCTCACAGCATCGCGCGCGTCAGTGGCATAGAATGATTTGATGGGCTGGCTGCTTCCCAAGTCTTTGAACGGTTTCCTGCTGCTCGGTCTGGGCTTCCTGGCCGGGCCGCTGCTGCTCGCGATCCTGCATGCCGCGGTGCAGATGCGCCGCCTGTCGGATACCAGCCAGCAGCTGGTGGTGGACAGCGTCCAGAGCACCCGGCTCACACAGGACATGTATGCGCAGATCGCGCTGCTGGAGCGCGCGGCGCGGCTGTACCAGGTGCTGGGCGAGCCGACGGTGCGGGCCTCGTTTCGCGAACACGACGACCGGCTGTCGACCATCCTCGGCACGCTGCGGCAGCGGCTGCGGGCGGTGGATGCGCCCGGGCAGCTGCAGCGCCTGTTCGACACCCAGAAGCGCATCGAGTCGCTGGTGCTGCAATCGCAGGTTGGCAGTGGCCAGGCGGCCGAGCTGGCGCAATCATTCGTGCTGCTGGGCGATCTGGCCAATGGTGTCGCCACGCTCAACAACCAGCAGATCGACGCCGAATCGCGCGAGTTGCGCAGCCGTACCGACCAGGCGCAGCGCGAGCTGTTCCTCGAATCGACGCTGCTGCTGCCGCTGATCGTGATCGTGGTGCTGCTGTTCGCGCTGCGCCTGAGCCGGCCGCTGCGCCAGATCGACCGCGCCATCGGCGAGCTTGGCCGCGGTAATTTCTCCAACAGCATCGTGATCAACGGGCCGGTGGACCTGGAGCGGCTCGGCCACCAGCTCGAGTGGCTGCGCAATCGGCTGCTGGAGCTGGCGCAGGAGCGCAACCGTTTCCTGCGCCACCTGTCACACGAATTGAAGACGCCGCTGGCCAATATCCGCGAGGGCACGGAACTGTTGATGGACGGGGCGGTGGGCGAACTCGATTCCGGCCAGCGCGAGGTCACGGCAATTCTGCGCGACAACGGCATCAAGCTGCAGCGGCTGATCGAGAACCTGCTGAGCTTCAGCGCCTGGCAGAGCAACAGCACCGGTCTCGATGTCAGCGAGTTCCGGCTGCGCCCGGTGGTCAAGCAGGTACTCGAGAACCAACAGCTCACGCTGGTGTCACAGCGGGTGCGACTCGATGTACGGGTCGAGGATGTGACCCTGGTGGCGGACCGCGGCAAGATCCGCCTGATCCTGGAGAACCTGTTGTCCAATGCGATCAAGTATTCCCCGCGCGGCGGCGTCATCTACCTGCGCGCCGGCGCCAGCGGCGAGCAGCTGGTGCTAGAGGTCGGCGACAGCGGCCCCGGCATTCCGCATGATGATCGCGCCCGGATCTTCGACGCGTTCTATACCGGCCGCGCACCCGGCGGCCATGTGCGTGGCACCGGCATCGGGTTATCAGTGGTGAACGAATTCGTCAACGTGCACCAGGGCACCGTCGAAATCGTCGATGGCGAAGTTCCCGGGGCCCATTTTCGAATCCGCATGCCGCTGCGAGTGGCGCCGCTGCAGGTCATGAAGAGGCAGGCCGATGCCGCGTAACCGGGCACCGCCGCCCCCTGCGCTGGCAGGGGCGCTGCCGCTGCAGCTGGCGCTGACGCTCCCGCTGACGCTCGCTCTGGCGCTAACCCTGGTCCTGGGCGCCTGCAGCACCATCGAGCGGCAGCCGCCGCCACCGCCGCAGCGCAGTCAGAGCGTGCCCGAGGACCGCGATACCGCGGTCGCGGTGTTGATGGGCAACACCTTCCAGACCATGCAGCGCCTGTCGCAGGCACCCGTCTCCGAGCAGGCTGAGCTGCTCGCCAGCGCGCGCATGGCGTACGAGCGCTCGCCGCAGGGGGGTGCGCAGCTGCGCTACGCGCTGCTGCTGGCAACCCCGGGGCATCCGGGCCGCGACGCACCCAGGGCACAGGTGCTGCTGCGCCAGCTGGTGGCGCAGCCGGAAACGCTGGCGCCGATCGAGCGCGCGGTCGCCATGGTGCAGCTGGCACAGCTGGATCGTGAACTTGGCCTGAAGTCCGACAACGATCGCCTGCAGATCGATGTCCAGCGCGGCGATCACGAGCGCGCGATCGCCGCGGCGCAGCGCCGGCTGCAGCAGGAGATCGACGAAAACGCAAGACTTCGCAAGCAACTCGAGGATGCCCAGGCCAAGCTCGATGCCGTCGCCAACATCGAACGCAACCTGACCGATCGCAAGAACCCACCGGAGGCGCGACCACAGTGAACGCAACCACAGTGAATCAGCCTGCCAAGCGCAAGGCGCGCATCCTGGTGGTGGACGACGATCCGGGTTTGCTGCGCCTGCTGACCATTCGCCTGCGGGCCGAGCAATACGAGGTGGAGCCGGTGGAGAACGGCGTGCTGGCACTCGCCGCCGCGCTGCGCTTTCGTCCCGACCTGGTGATCTCGGACCTGAAGATGGACGAGCTCGATGGCATAGGACTGCTGAAGGAACTGCAGAGCCGCTGGCCAGGCCTGAAGGTGATCCTGCTGACCGCTCACGGGACCATACCCGATGCGGTGCAAGCCACCCAGATGGGCGCCTTTGGCTTCCTGACCAAGCCGGTCGAGAAGCAGGAACTGCTCGACCAGGTGCAGAAGGCGCTCAAGATCTCCGGCTTCGTCGACACCGACCAGGACTGGCGTGCGGATTTCGTTACCCGCAGCCCATTGATGGAGGAGAAGCTGGCGCAGGCGCACATGGTCGCCGGCACCGACGCGCGCGTGCTGATCACCGGGGAGAGCGGCACCGGCAAGGAGCTGCTGGCGCGCGCGATCCACAAGGCAAGTCCGCGCCGCAATCGTCCGTTCGTGTCGATCGATTGCAGCGCCATGGACGAGGTCACGCTCGAGAGCGAGCTGTTCGGCCACGTCAAGGGCGCATTTGCCGGCGCCAGCAGCGAGCATCGCGGGCTGTTCCAGAATGCCGAGGGCAGCACGCTGCTGCTGGGCGAGATCGGCAGCATGCCGATGCGCCTGCAGGTGCAACTGCTGCGGGTGCTGCAGGAGAACCAGATCCGGCCGATGGGCAGCAACCAGGCGATCGCGACCAACGTGCGGCTGATCTCATCCACCCACAGCGACCTGCAGCGCCTGATCGCCGCCGGCCAGTTTCGCGAGGACCTGTACTACCGGCTCAACATCGTGCACATCGAGATGCCGTCGCTGAACCGGCGGCGCGAGGACATCGCCGTGCTGGTGGCGCATTTCCTGGCCGGTATCACGCGCGACAGCGGCAGCCACAAGATCTACGCTCCGGAGGCGGTGGAACTGCTCGCCACCAGCGACTGGCCCGGCAACGTGCGCCAGCTGCAGAACGTGGTGCGGCAGAATGTGGCGCTGTCGCAGACACCGATCATTCCGGTGGAACTGGTGCAGCAGTCGCTGGGCGGCACGCACGGCAGCAAGTTGCCATCGTTCGACGAGGCGCGTGAGGAATTCACCCGCAGCTACCTGTCGCAGATCCTGCAGATCACCAGCGGCAACGTCAGCCAGGCGGCGCGCCTCGCCAAGCGCAATCGCACCGACTTCTACAAGCTGCTCGGCCGCCACCAGCTGGTGCCCGACGACTTCAAAGCCAGGTAGCGCGCCGCAGTCAGCTGTAGAACGCTGCGATGCGATCGACCACGTACGCGATCTGCTCCTGCTTGAGCTCGGGGAAGATCGGCAGCGCCAGCACCTCGCGCGCCGCGGCATTGGACTGCGGAAAGTCGTCGGCGCGATAGCCGAGGTAGGCGAAGCACTGCTGGCGGTCCAGCGGCACCGGATAGTAGATCTCCGTCCCCACGCCCTGCTCGCCCAGGAACTGCCGCAGCTCATCGCGCCGCGGCGCACGGATGACGAATTGATTCCAGGTATGCCGGTAGCCGGCAAGCGCCGCCGGCGCCGTAACCGTGCCATCCAGTCCGGCGCTGCGAAATTCCGCCGCGTACCAGGCCGCGTTGCGCTGACGGGCGGCGGTCCACTGCTCCAGCGAGCGCAGCTTGAGATTCAGCACCGCAGCCTGGATCTCGTCCAGCCGGAAGTTGCCCCCAATCAGCGCGTGATAGTACTTGGGCTTGCTGCCGTGTACGCGCATGACGCGCATGCGCTCGGCCAGTTCCGCGTCCTGGGTGGTACACATGCCGGCATCGCCGAACGCGCCCAGGTTCTTGGTCGGAAAGAACGACAGGCAACCGATATCGCCCATGCTGCCCGCGCGGCGGCCGTCGCGGTCGTCCGCGCCGATCGCCTGCGCCGCATCCTCGATCAGCTTCAGCTCGAATTCACGGGCAATATCCAGCAGCGCCGCCATGTCCGCGCACTGCCCGTACAGGTGCACCGGCATCAGCGCAGCCACCCGCGCCCCGCTTGCGCGGTTGATCAGCGCGCCGCCGCGCCGCTCGCACTGCTGCTGCAGGAACGCGCGCACTGCAGCCGGGTCGATATTGAAACTGCGGCGCTCGATATCGCAGAACACCGGCCGCGCGCCGGCCCGCGCGATGGTGCCGCCAGTGGCGAAGAAGGTGAACGGCGTGGTGATTACCTCGTCGCCGGCACCCAGCCCCAGCGCCATCAGCGCCAGCAGCAGTGCATCGGTGCCGGAGGACACGCCGATCGCATGTGCGCAGCGGCAATAGGCCGCCGCTGCCTGCTCGAACTCCAGCACATGGCGCCCGAGAATGAACTGCTGCGTGGCGCAGATGCCCTGCAGCAGCTGCGCTATTTCGGCGGCCAGCGGCTGAAACTGCGCCTTCAGATCGAGCAGCGGCACGCTCATGCGCGGCGATTGTCCGGACGATTGCGCGTGTTGTGACATAGATCTCACTCCGTGCCGCATGCGATACTAGAATTCAAACAGGGGATTCTATAGGACGCGAATACCCGGGGCAGTATGCGAGTACCGCGCCCCGGACGGCGATTGGCCGGTCAAGCCGACGCTGCCGTTCATCCCCGACGGCCCGGCTTCGAATTGCATCACATATCCACTGAGATTGATTTGCTGAGTTGCACAAATAGTCCGCAAGATTGGCATTATCGCAGCGTCGCTGGCTCCAGACCGCACGATCAACATGACCATTCGCACACGACACTGCTTGCCGCGCGCCGGCGCGCGGTGATGACGGCGGCATCGCCCGATGGCTGAACCGGTACTCATCAATCGCAGCATGCTGATCGCACTGATGGTGGTCGCACAGACGCTGACCCCGCCGCTCGCCGCCCTCGCCTCGCTGTACGTCGTGGCGCACGTCTGGCAGATCTCGTTCGAGCACTCGCCCTCGACCCTGGCCGTGATCATCACGCTGCAGTTCCTGGTGCTCACCAATCCGCCGCGCGACGTCAGCACGCAGCTGGTGTGGCGGCCGGTGGCCGCCTCGATCGGGGTGATCCTGCGCTGGGCGCTGCTGCTGCTGGTGCTGCTGATCGTCGGTCACTCGACCGACGCGCTGGATACCTACCCGCGCCGGGCACTGCAGCTGTGGGCGTCGCTGACGCCGCTGGCATTGATCATCTGCTCGCTGTCGGTCGCCCAGATCATGCGGCGCGTGGTATCGAGTTCGGTCGGCAGCCGCAAGGTCATCTTCGCCGGCTACAACAGCAGCAGCCTGGCGCTGGCGCGCACGCTGGAGAGCAACCCGGCGCTGCAGCTGCAGGTGCATGGCTTCTTCGACGACCGCGGCTCGGATCGGCTGAACATGGAATCCGACACGCGCCTGGTCGGGCGGCTGTCGGACCTGGCCGCGTTCGCCAAGGAACATGGCATCGACGTGATCTTCATTGCGCTGCCGATGCGTCACATCAAGCGCGTGCTCGATCTGCTCGATGACCTGCGCGATACCACCGCCTCGATCTACTACGTTCCGGACATCTTCGTCTTCGACCTGATCCAGGCGCGCTCCAGCGAGCTCAACGGCATTCCGGTGGTGGCGATGTGCGAGACGCCGTTCTACGGCTATCGCGGCCTGGCCAAGCGGCTGATCGACATCGGCGTCTCGCTCGCCTTCCTGGTGCTCGCCTCGCCGCTGCTGCTGGCAATCGCACTGCTGGTGAAGCTCTCATCGCCGGGTCCCGTGGTATTCCGGCAACGCCGCTACGGCCTGGACGGCCAGGAGATCATGGTCTACAAATTCCGTACCATGTTCGTCACCGAGGACGGCGGCGAGATACGCCAGGCGTCGCGCACCGACAGCCGCATCACGCCGGTCGGCCGCTTCCTGCGGCGCTACTCGCTCGACGAACTGCCGCAGTTCATCAATGTGCTGCAGGGCCGGATGAGCCTGGTGGGTCCGCGGCCGCACGCGGTGGCACACAACGAGCAATACCGTACGCTCATCAAGGGCTACATGGTGCGCCACAAGGTCAGGCCCGGGATCACCGGCCTGGCGCAGATCAACGGCGCGCGCGGCGAGACCTCGACGCTGGAAGCCATGGAGGCGCGCATCAAGCTCGACCTGGAGTACCTGCGCGGCTGGTCGCCGGCGCTGGACCTGAAGATCCTGGCGCTCACGTTCATCAAGATCTTCTCCGACGACAAGGCGTATTGAGCTGCGGGCAGCTTATGCTGCGTCGCAGCATAAAGATCCCTGCACGCCAACCGATCTGTCCGATGCCGAATGCGGCCGCCCCCGGCGCCGCTCCCGGAAAGTTATGTGAGCGATGCACGGAACCTCGCGCGCTCACACCTTATGATCATCTTTACGCTGCAAGACGCGCCGTTTTCGCGTCGCCGCGGCCGTTAGCCCAGGAATGATGCCTTGATGCCCACACGCTATGACCTGATCATCGTCGGAACCAGCTTCGCCAGCGCGTTTTTCCTGATGCGCTACCTGGAGCGTGCGCCGGCTGGTGTGCGCGTGCTGGTGCTGGAGCGCGGCGCGCGCGACGACAAGTCCTGGCAGCTGCAGAATCGGCGCACCAGCAGCATCGCGCCGGGCGAGGTATTCCAGAATCTCAACCCGGGGCGCAAGGAGTGGTTCACCAGTCCGGGCTTTGGCGGCAATTCCAAGTGCTGGGCAGGCGGCACCACCCGCATGATGCCGGGGGACTTCCAGCTCAAGACCCGCTACGGCGTCGGCCTCGACTGGCCGATGACCTACGACGACCTGGAGCAGCATTACTGCACCGTCGAGCAGGTCATGCTGGTGTCCGGGCCGGCCGACAGCCCGATGCCGCGATCGCGGCCGCCACCACTGCCGCCGCATCGCTTCTCGGATCCCGAGGTGCTGTTGAAACAGCGCTTTCCGGACGGCTGGTACCAGATGTCCACGGCGCGCGCCAGCGTGCCCACCGGCAAGCGCGGCGTGTGCTGCGCCAGCGGGGTGTGCGAGCTTTGTCCGGTGGATGCCAAGTTCACGATCCAGAACGGACTCTCCGCGCCATTCGCTGATCCGCGCGTGACGCTGCAATTGCATTCGGCCGTGGACACGGTGGACACCGCCGCCGGCGTCGCCCGCGGCGTCAGCTACACGCGCGATGGTGTCAGCGAGAGTGCCCAGGCCGACCTGGTGGTGCTGGCGGCCAGCGCGCTGTTCAATCCCCACATCCTGCTGCGCTCAGGCATCCACCATGCGCTGCTTGGCAGGCGCCTGGGCGAGCAGATGCCGGTGGATGTGGCGCTCGATCTGGCCGGAGTCAAGTGCTACAACGGCAGCACGCTGCTGAGTGGGCTCGGCTACCTGTTCTACGAAGGTGAGCACCGCCGCGATCATGCCGCCTGCATGATCGAGACCTGGAATTCCCCGTTCGCCTACTGGGCCGGCGCGCTGCGCTCGGATTCAGGTCGCTGGAACGAGCGCCTGCTGCTGCGATTCCTGTTCGACGACCTGCCGATAGATGACAACACCGTGACCGTCAGCCCGACCGATCCGCGCATGGCGGTGACGAAATTCGTCGACTATTCCGACTACGCCAAGCGCGGCGCCGCGCAGGTGCCGCGCATGATCGACACGCTGGCAAGCGTATTGCCGATCGAGCGCGTGGCCACGACCGAAGTCGGCACCACGGCCGCGCACATCCAGGGCACCGTGGTGATGGGCACCGATCCGGCGACCAGCATCGTCGATGGCTACCTGGTGCACCATCAGTACCGTAATCTGCTGGTGCTCGGCGCCAGCGCCTTCCCGACCGCCAGCCCGGCCTACCCGACAATGACGGTGTCGGCGCTGTCGCTGTGGGCCGCCGACCACCTGCTCAGCAGCTCCCACCTAGCGAGTTGAATGACCATGAAACGTAGATATTTCCTGCTTGCAGGATTTGCCGGAATCTGCGGCATTGCCGGCTGGCGCTTCGCCGTCAGCAGCGAACAGGCGGCGATCGCCAAGGTACTGCACAAGCGCCTGGGGTACCTGAAGCTGGAACCGGCCGGGGTGCAGCAGTTCTGCCGCGACCTTGCCGCCACCGGCGCGATCTCCGGCGGCCGGCTGCGCTTCATCGACGCCGTGGGCCCGCTCTACACGCTGCCGGCGCTGTCGGCCGACAACAAGATCGACAACGCGATACGTCACGGCGAAGACCGCGTCGTGACGCTGTACCTGCTGTCGACCGATTTCTTCAAGAACGGCGCCGACGTGAACCGCACCGTGTCCTATGTGCGTTACTACGATCCGATGATTGCCTGCGGCAATCCATTCGCCCGGCCCGTGATAGTCCCGACACCCGCATAGAGTGAGTACACCTGTATGAACGCGAACCTGAGCGTGGCAGCTGCCAACGTGGAAAATCCCCGCCCCTCCAGTGCCGGATGCCGGTTCTGCGGCAAGGCGCTGCACACCACTTTCGTCGACCTGGGCATGTCGCCACCGTGCCAGTCGGTCATCAAGCTGCAGCAGCTCAACCACATGGAGCCGTTCTTCCCGTTGCACGCCTGGGTGTGCGAGAACTGCTTCCTGGTGCAGCTGGAGGAGTATGTGGCGCCGGCCGATATCTTCAGCGAATACGCCTATTTCTCCTCCTATGCCGACAGCTGGGTCGAGCACGCGCGCAAGTACAGCGTGCTTATGCGTGAGCGCTTCGGCCTCGGGCGCGACAGCCTGGTCATGGAAATCGCCAGCAACGACGGCTACCTGCTGCAGCACTTCGTCGCTGCCGGCGTGCCGGTGCTGGGCATCGAGCCGGCCGCGAACGTCGCCAAGGTCGCGCAGGACAAGGGCATTCGCACCGAGGTTACATTCCACGGGCGCAGCAGCGCCGACCGTATCGTCGCCAAGTACGGGCAGGCAGACCTGCTGCTCGGCAACAACGTGCTGGCGCACGTACCGGACCTGAACGACTTCGTCGCCGGCATGAAGCGCCTGCTCAAGCCCGGCGGCGTCATCACCATGGAGTTCCCGCACCTGCAGCGTCTGATGGCGGAGAACCAGTTCGACACCATCTATCACGAGCATTTCAGCTACTTTTCGTTCTTTACCGTCGAGCAGGTATTCGCCGCCCACGGGTTGACGCTGTTCGATGTCGACGAGTTGTCCACCCATGGTGGCTCGATCCGCATCTACGGGCGTCACGCCAGCGACACCAGCAAGCCGGTATCCGAGCGCGCACAGCAGCTGCGCGCACGTGAGCTGTCGATGGGATTCAACCGCATCGAGACCTACCAGAGCTTCGCCGAGCAGGTGAAGTCCACCAAGCGCAAGATCCTGTCGCTGCTCATCGACCTGAAGAACCGCGGCAAGAGCATCGTCGGCTATGGGGCACCCGGCAAGGGCAATACGCTGCTCAACTACTGCGGCATCCGCACCGACCTGCTCGACTACACGGTCGACCGCAATCCCTACAAGCAGGGCACCTACACCCCCGGTACGCACATACCGATCCTCACCCCCGAGCGCATCCGCGAGACCCGGCCGGACTACGTGTTCATCCTGCCGTGGAACCTCAGGGACGAGATCTGCTCGCAGATGAGCTTCGTGCGCGAGTGGGGCGGCCGCTTCATCGTGCCGATCCCGGAGCCGCAGATTCTGTGACCGCGTCAACCAGGGCGACGCTGGCGGAAGCCGGCGGCGGCGACGTTCTGCTGCTGTCGATGCGTCGCCTGGCGGACCTCGTCGCCTACAGCATGGCGTACGAATTCGAGGACGTACTCGGCGAGGTAGCCGGCGCCGATCGGATCGAAGCGGACGATTTCCCGGCATTGCAGCGATCGCGCCGCGCCTACAAGCTGACGCGCTACCTGAGCGGCTCGCGCCACCTGGCGCGAGCGCTGGCGCCGCTGCCTTCGAACGTGCCGCTGCAGCGCGACTACGAGCTGTTCCTGCCGATCTTCAACAACACGCACGAGCTCTACACGCTCGCGAGCATCCCGGGCTGGCGCAAGCGCTGCCGCTACGCCGCCTGTTTTATCACCGAGGTGTGGCTGCACCTGCTGCCGCGCTACCTGCTCGAGATGCTGTGCGATTTCGACCATATCTTCATCGGCGCCTATCACAGCGTCGCGGAGGTAGGCCGCATCACCGGGCGGCCCTGCAGCTACCTGACACCCGCGGCAGACGTGCTGCGATTCTCTCCGGCGCCGCAGTTCCCGCAGCGCACGATCGATGTCTACAACATCGGCCGGCGCTCGCCGGTCACGCATCGCGCGCTGCTGCGCGCGGCGCAGGCACGCGAGCTGTTCTATTGCTACGACACCGTGGCCGCGAGCGGCGTGGACCAGAAACAGCGCACCTTCCGGGTGCAGAACGCCAGCGAACATCGCCAGATGCTGGCCAGCATGCTGCAGCGCAGCCGCTACTTCTTTGCCAATCGTGCGCGCGTCAACGAACCCACCTACACCCAGGGCCGCGATGAGATCGCGGCACGCTTCTACGAGGGTGCGGCCGCAGGCGCCGTCATGATTGGCGAGGCGCCGCGAATGGACTGCTTCGCGCAGCAGTTCGACTGGCCCGACGCGGTGATCCACGTGCCGTTTGATTCACCGGACATTGCCGCCATCCTGGCGCGCCTGGACGAGGACCCTGCGCGCCTGGCACGCATCCGGCGCAACAACATGGTCAATGCCGCCCTGCGGCATGACTGGCTGTATCGGATTCGTACCGTGTTCGATACCTTTGGCCTGCCGGCGACCCCGGCGATGCTGGCACGCCAGCAGCGCCTGCAGGCGCTGGCCTCACTGCCCGAGGATGCCTGGCCGGCCGAAGCCGCGCTCAACCGGCCGCGGCCGCGCACTCCGCCCAGGCCGCCACGGTCGCCGACCTTCAGCGTCGTGGTTCCGACCCATAATCGCGCCGCCACCGTGGCGCGGGCCCTGCGCAGCGTGGCAGCCCAAAGTTGCGACGACTTCGAGGTGATCGTGGTCGACGACGGCTCGAGCGATGCCAGCGCCGCATTCCTGGCCACGCTGCGGCAGCCGCGCTACACCGTGTTTCGCAACGAGCACTGCCAGGGGGTGGCTGCCGCGCGCAATCGCGGCGTGGCCGCTGCCAGTGGCGAGTGGATCGTATTCCTGGATGACGATGACGAGTTGCGTCCCGAGGCGCTGGCGTTGCTGCAGCGGCGCATCGCCGCGGACCCAGCGCTTGATTTTCTGTGGGGCTGCCGGGTCATGCACGAGATCGACAGTGCCGGCCGCGCGATCGCCCGGCGCGAAGACGACTGGAATCAAATCGCCCACACCGTGCAGGGCACGTCGTTCCTGGAACTGGTGCTGCAGATCGCCACCAGTTCCGCTTTCACCATTCGCCGCAGCGTGCTGCAGGCGGTCGGCGGCTTTGACGAGGGGCTGCGCCGCTCCGAGGATCGGGATCTGTTCATTGCGCTGGCGCAGCAGGGCTTCAGGGGCGGCGCGATCGTGCAGCCGCTGATCGATGTGGAGGAGCGCGCCGCCAGCCTGAGTCGCGGCGCGAGCGATCTGGTCGGCGCGGAGATCGACCTGCGGGTCATCGACAAGCATCGCGACTACCTGAACCGGCCCGAGCACCAGGCGTTTCTCACCAGCTACCTGGTGGCGGTGTACATCGGCTACCTGAAGACCGGCAACCGAGTCGCCGCCAGGCGCATCCGGCGCGAGCTGCGCCAGCACGGCGCGCTGGCTCGTGGCCTGACGCGCCAGTACCTGCGTCACGCACCCGAATTTCGTGCCCTGAAGACGCTGTTGCGCTACGACACGTTGCGGCGCCTCGCACACCGCGCCGCCAGCGCACAGCCGGGCTGAGCGATGGTGCAGCGTTACGACCTGATCGTCGTGGGCACCGGCTTTGCCGCGACGTTTTTTCTGCTGCGCTACCTGGAGCGCGCCGGCCCCGCAGTTCGCGTGCTGGTACTGGAGCGCGGCGGCAGCGACGACAAGGCCTGGCAGCTCGCGAACCGTCGCACCTCCAGCATCGCCCCGGAGCAGGTGTTCACGAACCTGACGCCGCGCAAACCCTGGTATACCAGTCCCGGCTTTGGCGGCAATTCCAAGTGCTGGCTCGGCGGCACCACCCGCATGATGCCGGGCGATTTCCAGCTGCAATCGCGCTACGGGGTCGGACAGGACTGGCCGCTGAGCTATGACGAGCTGGAACAGCACTACTGTACCGTCGAGCAGCTGATGCTGGTATCCGGCCCCGCCGACAGTCCGATGCCACGCTCGCGTCCGTTTCCACTGCCGCCGCACCGCTTCTCGGATCCGGACAGCCTGCTGAAGCAGCACTTTCCGGACGCCTGGTTCAACGTCGCGACCGCGCGCGCCAGCGTCGCTACCGGCAAGCGCGGGGTATGCTGCGCCAGCGGCACCTGTGAGCTGTGTCCGACGGATGCCAAGTTCACGATCCAGAATGGCCTGGCCCATGTCTACGCGGATCCGCGGGTGACGCTGCAACTGCATTCGGCCGTGGACACGGTGGATACCGCCGCCGGCGTCGCCCGCGGCGTCAGCTACACCCGCGACGGCGTCAGCACCAGCGCCCAGGGCGACCTGGTGGTGCTGGCGGCCAGCGCGCTGTTCAATCCGCACATCCTGCTGCGCTCCGGGATCGACCACGTGCTGCTCGGCAAGCGGCTCAGCGAGCAGTTGCCGATCGACGTGACCTTCGACCTGGCGGGCGTCAAGGGCTATAACGGCAGCACCATCCTGACCGGCCTGGGCTACATGTTCTACGAAGGCGAGCACCGCCGCGAGCATGCGGCGTGCATGATTGAGACCTGGAATTCTCCGTTCCCGGACAAACCAGGTGCGCTGCGCTCGGAATCAGGCCGCTGGAACGAGCGCCTGATCGTGCGTTTCCTGTTCGACGACCTGCCGCGCGACGACAACACGGTCGGCGTCAGCAGCAGCGATCCGCGACTCGCCACTACCCGCTTCGTGGACTACTCCGACTACGCCAAGCGCGGCGCGGCCCAGGTACCGCGCATGATCGACAAGCTGGCCACCGCGCTGCCGATCGAACGCGTCGCCTACACGGAACTGGGTGAAACCGCGGCCCATATCCAGGGCACGGTGGTGATGGGCAACGATCCGGCCAGCAGCATCGTCGACCGATACCTGGTGCACCACCAGTACCGCAACCTGCTGGTACTCGGCGCCGGCGCCTTCCCGACCGCCAGCCCAGCCTATCCGACGCTGACGGTGTCGGCGCTGTCGCTGTGGGCGGCCGACCACGCGCTCGGCGCGCCGGCCTGATCGCCCACACTGATCGCCACACTGATTGGTCAGAGCGCGGGCACGCGCTCGCGCAGCAGGCCCACGACGTGATCTGCAATCGCCAGTGATGCGGTCAGGCCGGGCGACTCGATACCGTACAGCGCCAGGTATGGGCAATCGTCATGGTGTGACGGCCCGCGGATGCAGAAATCGGCCGCCGGCTGACCGGCGTCGCTGATCTTCGGCCTGATGCCGGTGTAGGCCGGCTGCAGCCGGGATTCGTCCAGTTGCGGGTAGTAGAGGCGAATCGCGCGCGCGAAGTCCGCCCTGCGCGACTCGTCGAAGCCGTAGTCAATGTCGGCAATCCACTGCACGTCCGGCCCGAAACGCGCGCTGCCGTGCAGATCTAGCGTCACGTGGGTGCCCAGCCCGGCCGAATTGGCGACCGGATAGACCAGGTGGCGGAACGGCGAACGCCCGGAGAGCGAGAAGTAATAGCCCTTGGCGAGAAACCGCCTTGGAATCGCAGCCGCCGGCACGCCGGCAATCGCGCGCGACACGGCCTGCGCGGACAGGCCGGCGCAGTTGACGACGCTGGTGGCGCGCACGGCCATCGGCGAGGCGCCGCCGACCTCGAGCAGCACGTCGCGCTCGTGCAGTCGTCCGCCGGTGACCGGACTGTTGAGCGCCAGCACGCCGCCGTGGGCTTCCAGCTCCGCCTGGTACGCCAGCATCAGCCCGTGCGAGTCCACGATGCCGGTGGACGGGGACAGCAACGCTGCCGCGCACTGCACTTCCGGCTCCAGCTGTGCTGCCTCCTGCAGCGTCAGCCGGCGCAGGTCGGTCACGCCGTTGGCGTGCGCCTGGGATTCATATTTCGCAAGCTGCGCGATCTCATCCCTGGAGGTCGCGACGATCAGCTTGCCGACGCGGCGGTGCTCGACCGAGTTCCTGGCGCAGTACTGGTACAGCAATTCGCGCCCGGCGACGCACAGGCGCGCCTTCATCGATCCGGTCGGATAGTAGATTCCCGCGTGGATCACCTCGGAATTGCGGCTGCTGGTGCCGGTGCCAATGGCGTCCGCCGACTCCAGTACGATCACCTCGCGACCCGCCAGCGCCAGCGCCCGCGCCACCGCCAGTCCGACGACGCCGGCGCCTATCACCGCGCAATCGATGCGCTCGCTCATCGGCTGTGCTGGCTCATTTGCGGTTGCTCATGCTGTGTAGCGGCACATGGATCGGGGCGGCGCATCGGTTGAGCTGGGTCATTCCAGCAGCATCTTACTGCCGTGGAACCCCTCGGCCCAGCCGGAATTCCCTCCGGACTCGATGCCACGCAGGCGCATCATGGCGCGAAAGGTGTCGTCGGTGAACCAGCGCTTGGCGCGCTGGGTGGCGTAGGCGGACCACAGTATCGCGATCTTGCGCTCCACCTGCGCCCTGGTCAGCGCCACGTACACCGAGGGCGTGGTCAGGCCGCCCTCGTACTTCGGGATCTCGTATTCGAGGATCAGGTGATTGCGGAACGTGTTCCAGGTCAGCTCGGCGACCACGCGGTGATCCTGGTGCTGATCGCCGCGCTGGTGACTGAACACCAGGTCCGGATCGGGCAGGCGCTTGAGTGCCTCGAACTCCTGCTTGATGTCGGCAAAATGCGCGGGAAAGAAGCCGTCGCGGAATTTGTGCACGATCACCTGGTGCCTGCCGGCGCGCCGCAGGAAGCGCCGTGCGCTGGCCCGCAGCTCGCGCTCGCGCACCGGGTTCGATCCCATGACCACCCAGGTGACGTGCGCGCCGGGATGGCGCTCGAGCAGGCTGAGCATGGCGCCACCGCAGCCGATGTCGATGTCGTCGCAATGCGCCCCGAGCGCGAGAATCTGCAGTGGCTGGCGGTCGCTGGTGCGCCTAGCGAGCTGCAGCGGACGCATGACTCTTGTCCCACACCATCCACGGACAGGTGCCGCGCGCCTCCATGCGGTCGAAGGCGATCTTGTCCTTGAAGGTATCCATGCACTGCCAGAATCCTTCCCACGGATAGGTGATCAGCTTGCGCTCGCCGATCAGGCGCTTGAACGGCTGTTCCACCAGCTCATCGCCCTCCTGGATGTAATCGAAGATCTGCGGGCGCAACGCAAAAAAGCCGCCATTGATCCACATCGGCTGGTCCGGCATGGCGCCGAGGTGGGTGACCAGTCCGTCCGGCTGGCTCTGCACCGCGTGAAAGCTCTGCGCGCTGCGCACCGCAATGAAGCTTGCCACCGCCTTGTGGCTGGCGAAGTTTTCGAGGTAGCGATCCAGCGGCAGGTCGGAAAGCCCGTCGGAATAGTTGGCCAGGAATACGTCTTCGTCCTGCAGGTAATGGCGGGCGCGCAGCAGCCGCTGGCCGATATTGCTGTGCAGGCCGGTGTCGACGAAGGTGATGCGCCAGTCTTCGATATCGCGACCGTGCAGCTCGATCTTGCGGCCGCCCTCGCTGAGCGTGAAATCGTTGGACATGGCCTCCGAGTAATTCAGGAAATAATCCCGGATCATGTCACCGCGGTAGCCGAGGCACAGGACGAAATCCTTGTGTCCATAGTGGGCGTAGTAGCGCATCAGGTGCCACAGCACTGGCCGGCTACCGACGCCCGCCAGCGGCTTCGGGATGGTTTCGGAATGTTCGCGCAATCGCGTTCCCAGTCCGCCGCAAAACAGCACAACTTTCATCGCTTGCCTCCGCTACCCGACATGGCCGATCTGGCTGACTTGGCCGACTTGGCCGATTTGGGCTTAGCCTTGCGCGCCGCGCGCGTGCGCGCCGCGCCACCCAGCCGTGCGCGGCGCCCGGCGGCGGCTGGCCGTGCGGGCGCCAGCAGGCCGGCGTTGATCAGTTCATCGGCGGCGGCCTTTATCGCCGCGTAGTCCAGGCCCGAGCGCCTGGCAATATCGAGCAGCGAGGGGCCGCCGTCGGACTGGTTGAGTATCCACAGCATCGCGTGCTCGCGATTCGCCGGGCTGCGCCCACCCATGGCACCGTACAAGCCGCGCTTGCCGAGCCGCGGCTCGCCCCTGGGAGCGAGGTTCACGAAGCGGCCGTTGCTCTCGAGTATCTCCACTGCGCGCTGGCACAGTTGCAGGCTGCGCTGCAGCTGTCCGGGGCTGATCAGCGACAGGTCGTCCGCCGAGCTGTGGTATTGAGGGTAGCCGTCGTTCACCGAGCGCGTCAGGCGGCCCACCGGCAGGTTGAAGCCTGGCGAGCACAGCTGCCGCTCATCGTAGCCGTAGGGTTCGAAGTCGATGACGCTGCCGGGCGGATCGGCCGCGGCCACCAGGTAGGCGAGCAGCTGGTCTATGTCGCAGTCGCCGCGGCGGCTGCGCTTGTAGGTCAGCGTGCCCGGATCACCCAGCAGACCCAGCACCAGGCCATGGCGCACGTTCTTCAGGCGCTGCTGGTTGCGGCTCAACCAGCACAGCGATCCGATGGTGCCGGGCGCGAATACAAATCGATAGCTGTAGCGGCGCGGCTGCGAGCCGATCCAGCTGGCCAGGAAGCTGGCGATCGCCATGCCGCTGGTGTTGTCGTTGGCGAGCGATGGATGGCACACGTGGGTGAAGAACAGCACCTCCTCCCTGCTCTTGCCGGGGATGAAGCACTCGCCATACGACAGCGAACCCGGAGCCAGCGAACTGTCGACCTGCACCTGGTAGCGACCCGGGAGCATCGCCTGCAGCGCCCGATCGCGCATGCAGAAACCCCAGTGGCGCCGGTAATAGCTGGTGCGGTAGGGAATCCAGTCCGGATGCGCGGGCAGGCTGTACAGGTGCGGACGCAGTTCCTCCAGCGTCAGCGTGCGCCGCATCGGCTCCGAATAGCTGACGATATGCAGGTTGTGCGCGCGAAAGTCCACCACCCGCTCACCGTCGGGACCGAGCACGCAGGCATCGTCGATGTTCCACTCCAGTGGCACTTCCCAGTCGAACACGCGGGTGCCGCTGGCGACCTCGTGGCGCTTGAGCTCGATGCGCTGGCCGATCAGGTCGAGCGTCCGGCGCACGCCGTTGCCGGTAATGCTGCGGCAGATCGGATACAGCTGCGTCGCAAACGCGTACAGCGCCTGGCCGACATCCACAGCGGCCACCGGCGCCCTGCCAATCAAGTCGGCCGCGGCATTCAAGAGGCTTTATCCAGCGAAAGCGAGCCCGAGCGGCGCGCCAACTCCGCCTCGAATCCCTGGCGGTCGAAATCCGGGTAGCCGGCGTCGCGCTCCGAAATCGTCAGGCGTGGCATGCTCTCCCAGGCGATCGCAAATGCCGGATCGTTCCAGCGCACCCCGGCAGCCAGCTCCGGCGCAAAGCGGTCGGTCATCTGGTACAGCACTTCGGTGGCGGGCAGCAGCGTCTGGAAACCATGCGCGATCCCCGGGGGAATATACACCGCGTCGCGATTGTCCTCATCGAGCGTGAGCGCGATATGCCGCAGGTAGCTGGGCGATGCCGGTCGCAGGTCGAGCAGCACATCGCGCAGCCGGCCACGGATGCAGCGCACCAGCTTGCCCTCGCGCGACGGCGGCCACTGGAAATGCATGCCGCGTACCGTGCCGGGGTGCTCGTTGTAGGACACGCTCGCCTGCAGCGCCTGCGTCGGCAGTCCGGCGGCGGCAAATTCATCGACACAGAAGCTGCGTGCAAAGAAGCCCCGGGAATCCGGATGCCGTTCGAGGATTACCAGCGCGGCGCCAGCGATCGCCAGGGGCTCGAAGCGCATATCACCGCCAGTAGAAGTCGTCGTCGATCTGCCCGGTGCGCGACAGGTAGCGGATCTGCTTCAGGCGGGTGAACGCCCGGTATTCGTAGGTTTCCTTGTTGAACTCGATCTGCTCGAAGCGCGAACGCAGCTCCTCGGCGCCGCGGCGCGCCGTCCAGGCGCAGCTGAAGCCGGGCAGGCGGGTCGCTATCTTGTCGAAATTCACCCGATAGCTGCGATTATCGGCGCTGGTCGACTTGCCGGTGGACAGTTCGCAGCCTGGAAACACATCGGCCACGATCTGCGCGATCTCGCGAACCCGGTAATTCTCCGAGTTCTGGCCGACGTTGAATGTCTGGCCGCTGACGGCGTCGACCGGCGCCTCGAGCACGCAGCGGACCGAGGTGGCGATATCCTCGATGTGCACGATCGGCCGCCACGGGCTGCCATCGCTGTTCATGGCGATGCGCTTGGTGGTCCAGGCAAGGGCGCACAGGTCGTTGAGCACGATATCAAAGCGCATGCGCGGCGAGGCGCCGTAGGCGGTCGCATTGCGCATGAACGTGACGCAGAAATTCGCATCCACCAGCGGCAGCACGTCGCGCTCGACCAGGACCTTGCACTTGGCGTAGGCGGTCTGCGGATTGACCGCACTGGTCTCGTCCAGGAACTCGCCGCTGCCGATGCCGTAGACGCTGCAGGACGACGCATAGACAAAGCGCCGCACCCCGGCGGCTTTCGCCTTGCTCGCCAGGTCCACCGAACCCTGGTGGTTGATCTGGTAGGTAATCTCGGGGCGGTTCTCGCCCAGCGGGTCGTTCGACAGCTCAGCCAGGTGCACCACGGCATCGAAGCCTTCGAAATCCTTCGGCTCGACGCGGCGCAGGTCCTTGATGATCGTGCGTGGCGTCAGCCCGAGCTGGCGTGGGTCGCTGTAGAGCCAGCCATCGCGATAAAACCCCGCATCCAGGCCCACGACCTCATGCCCGGCCGACATCAACAGCGGCGCTAGACGCGAACCGATATAGCCTTCCGTTCCCGTGACCAGTACCTTCATGCGGATGTACACCTGTCCATAGATCTGAAAGTCGACGCGACGGTCGCGGCGCTGTGACGCAGGCCTGCCTATATGCGGCCCATTGATGTTGCAGAATCCTAGTGTATTGGCATTTCAAGGCTGAAAATAGGGAACAGCTCACATCCGCACTCGCCGTCGCGGATCCATGAGCCCGCTTGGCCGCGTGCGCAACGTGCTGCGCAATTTTGCGAAGTGGTTCCCGCTTGGCACGCGCGAAGAAGTTGATTTCGCGGTGCTTTACACTAAGATTGCTGCCCTTGATGGAGTGCCGCCTGCGCTGCATCTGCAAACGGTTGAAGCCCCCACCATGCCTGAACTGCAGAATTCATGTTCGTAGACGCGAGGCAGCTGCCACAGGATACGGAGGTTGAGGCAGATATCTGCATTTTCGGAGCCGGCGCCGCCGGAATCACCCTGGCACGAGCGCTGGGCGGAGGTAATCGCAGCATCGCGGTATTCGAAAGTGGCGGCTACGATTTCGAGATAGATACGCAGAACCTGTATGCCGGCGACGTCATCGGCTTCAGCTACACGCCCATCGATCGCGACCGCCTGCGCTACCTCGGCGGCAGTACCAACCACTGGCAGGGATCGTGCCGTCCGTTCGAAGCCTTCGACCTCGACGACTGGCCTTTCGGCCTCGATGTGCTCGAGCCGTACTACCGGCAGGCGCAGCAGATCTGCCAGCTCGGCCCCTACAACTACGATCCGCAGGATTGGATCGACGCCGAGGCGCGGCCGATCGCCGGTAGCAGCGGCGACAGCCTGAAGAGCGGCCTGTTCCAGTACAGTCCGCCGACCCGCTTCGGCACCGTGTACCGCGACGATCTCGCTGCGGCCGGCAACCTGACGGTGTACCTGCACGCCAACCTGGTGGGAATAGACACCAACCAGGCGGCCAGCAGTGTCACCGGCGTCGAGATCGCGTGCCTGACCGGCAAGCGCTTCCGGGCGCGCGCCCGGCACTACGTGCTCGCCACCGGCGGCATAGAGAATGTGCGGCTGCTGTTGAACTGCACCCGCGTGCAGAAATCCGGACTCGGCAACGGCAACGACCTGGTGGGCCGCTACTTCATGGATCACGTCTATGTTCCCAGGGCGGCGACGGTGCTGGCCGACGTGTCGAGCCCGGAGGTACGGTTCTACGATCACCACGTGGTGCGCGGACAGCCGATCGAGGGCATATTGACCGCTTCCGATGAAATGCGGCGCGCCAAGCAGATGCCACCGTTCTATATCGGCTTTCGCGTGCCGGTGCCCGCGATCTCCGAACTGGGCATGGACCGGCTGCCCGCGCCGGTCCGCAAACTGCTGGGCGAAGGCGTCGCGAGCAGCATCGAATACTATTATTCGCGCACCGCCAGCGGCATGCAGCTGCCGGCCAAGTGGCTGTACGAGAAACTGTGGCGCACGCCGCCAGGTACCTTTGTTACCTGCTACTGCAGCGGGCCGTACCCGGATCCCGACAGCCGCGTGACCCTGTCGGATACTGTGGATGCGCTCGGGCTGCGCCAGGCGCGGCTCGACTGGCGGGTGCCAGCGGACTTCGTGCAGGACATGCACCGCGCCCACGAACAGCTGGCGCAGCTGCTCGGCCGCACCGGCATCGGCAGGGTACGCATCGAATCCAGTGAAACCGGCTACGACCCGATGCAGGACGTGGTCAACGCCCACCATCACATGGGTACAACCCGGATGCACGATGACCCGCGCCAGGGGGTAGTGGATCGCGACTGCCGCATCCATGGCATCGGCAACCTGTTCGTCGCCGGCAGCTCGGTATTTCCCAGCTATGCCTGCGACAATCCGACCATGACCATCGTCGCGCTGGCGCTGCGCCTGTCGGATCACCTGAAGTCCCTGACCAGCTGAACGGATCTGCAGCCGATGAACCATACGAGGCGCTACCTGCTGGCTTGCCTGGGATATGCCGGGGGCCTGTCCGCCGGGGGGTCGCCCTGGGGGCGGCGCCTGTCGGAGGCGCTGCCAGCCGCCGCCGGCGTGCCGGACCATGCCGCCAGCAGCCTGCGCCGGCTGCTGGACGATCGCACACACGCACGGCAGCTCGGCGCCGACTACCGCGCACGCTTCCCGGCGGAAAGCGACCCCGAGGTGCTGACGCGATTGATCCTCGACGCCGTGGCGCCTTTCGACCGCAGCCCCCGGCAGCTACGGCATGAGCTGCTGCTGCCGGCCTTGCACCGGAGCGTGCGCGCCGAATTCGGCGCCGGCACGACGGTGCAGGTCCGCGGCTGGATCCTTGCGCTGACCGAGGCCCGCCTGTGCGCGCTGTGCGCCTGATCCGCGAGGCGCTGGCGAACCTGCTGGCCTCGGGTCTGGCCGCGCTGGTGCTCTACGTGGCACTGCAGGAACTGCGACGCAAGCCCGGCCACGACACCGCGTTCCTCGACAGCATGGTACCGGTGACGGAGAGCAAGCTGCCGTGGCTGGTGGTGATCGCGGTGCTGCTGTTGCTGTTGTGGCTGGGCGCGCGCGCGATCGGCCGCCCGCGCGGCATCCTCTGGGGCGCCTGGGTGTGGCTGGTGCGGGCCGTGTGGTGGTGGAGCGTGTTGGCGCTGCTACTGTTTATTGGCGTCGCTATCTATGGCGGCTCAACCCGCGGCCTGGCGGACATGGATTGGCGATTCGCGCTCGATTACCTGGCCGTGGTGGTGCCGCTGCTGCTGCTGTGCGGCTACGCGCGCCACCGCGCGGCGTAGCATCGGGCGCGCCACGTAGGACTCTGGCGACCCTGGTTCGACACCCTGGGGCGGCTGGCAGCGGCATATCGCGTGAAGCCGTCCACAGTCGTGCAACCCGGATTCTCTTGCCATCGGCGAGCTGAAGTAAGATAAGCGGGTGTTCTGGCCCGATACGCCGGCCACGAAACGAGGTCAAAAGTGTTCGCTAGACGAATTTCCGGCGTTGTGTCGATCCTGCTGTTGGTGACGCTGCGGGCGACGATTGCCCTGGCCGCCCAGCAGGGGCCCGCCGGCCCGATGCCAGTCCCCGCGCCGGCTGGCGTGCCTGCGGCTCCAAACGCCGTCGGTCCGCTGACGCCGCTCGGACCGGGTGACTCGGTCACGATGCATGTGTTCGGCCAGCCAGACATGGATAGCGTGCTGGGTGTCGCCGACGACGGTACCATCCGCGTGCCTCTGGCCGGCGCAATCCCGGTCGGCGGCCTGTCCCCGGAGAATGCCGCGCGACGGGTCGAGAAGGCGTTCAAGGACGGCGGCTTCTTCATCGACCCGCACGTCACGCTCACCGTCACCCAATCCCTCAGCCAGCGCGTCTCCGTGCTGGGCGAGGTGAAGACGCCGGGACGCTACCCGGTGGACGCCAAGACCACGATCATCGACCTGCTGGCGCAGGCTGGCGGTGAAACCGAGTTCGCGTCCGACACCGTCTATGTGCTGCGCCCCGATGCGTCCGGCACCGTCAAGCGTTACCCGGTGAACGTCAAGGGGCTGGTGGGCTCCGGCCCGCTGACTCCGACCCAGCTGCTGCGCGCCGGGGATTCAGTCTACGTACCGCGCGCCGAGCAGTTCTTCATCCTGGGCGAGGTGCAGAAGCCGGCGATGTACAAGCTCGAGCCCAACCTGACCGTGATCCAGGCAATCTCGGTCGCCGGCGGCGTCACGCCCAAGGGCAGTGACCGGCGGGTGGAGATCAAGCGCGTCGGCAAGAACGGCGAGCAGGTCGTCATCAAGGCGCACGCCAACGACCTGGTGCAGCCCGACGACGTGATCCGCGTAAAGGAGAGCATCTTTTGAGAATGTCCAGGAATCTTCCGATACTCGCCGGTAACCCGCCGCCGCCGCCGCCGCCGCCATCGGCACCGCTGGTGCCGGCGCAGTACGCGCAGAGCACGCTCTCGTTGTCGCAGGTACTGGCGATCCTGCGGGCCCACAGGAACCATGCGATCATCATTGCGCTGGCATTGCTGGCCGTGACCGTCGTCATCGTCAAGCTGCTCCCCAAGAGCTACACCGCCCAGGCGACGGTGCTGGTCAATTTCGAATCCAACGACGGCACCCGCCAGGCGCCGCCGGATCTGTTCACCAGCTACCTGCTCACGCAGGTGGAACTGCTGCAGAACCGCGAAGTGCTGCTGGCGGTCATCGATCGGCTGAACCTGACCCAGGACCCGGAGTTCACCGCCGGCTACAGGAACGATGGCGTCAACACGCTGCGCGACTGGGTCGAGAAGCAGCTGCGCGGCAACCTGCTGATCGAGCAGGGCAAGGGCATCCAGCTGCTGTACGTGTCGGCGACCTCCAAGGACCGCAACATGGCGGCGCAGATTGCCAATACCATCGTCGAGGTCTACCAGGCACGCGAGTCGAATCACGGCAATGACGCGAGCAGCGGCCGCTCGACCGAATACAACGCGCAGCTGGCGGACCTGAAGGGCAAGGTCACCGCCGCCGAACAGCAGATGGCGGAATTCCGCCAGCGCACCGGCATCACCGACATCGCGGCGGCCAACGACGGGGAGACCCAGGTACTGGCCCAGCTCGAGGCGCAGTTGCTGGCGACGCAGAACGTACGGCGCACGGCGGAATCCAGGAACGGCCAGAACGAGGGTTCGAGCGACACGGTGATGGCCTCGCAGCTGGTGCAGAACCTCAAGACCCAGCTCTCGACCCTGCAGGGGGAACTGGCGGAGGCCACCTCCACGCTCGGACCCAGGCATCCCAAGGTGCTGGAGCTGCAATCGCAGATCGCCGCCACCCGCCACTCGCTCGATCGCGAAATCCAGAGCTTCTCGCAGAACAGCAGCAGCACGGTCGCCAGCTCCGCGGAGCTGGAGGCCAAGTTGCAGCGCGCGGTGACCGACCAGCGCGCCAAGCTGGTGAAGATTCGCCAGCTGCAGGACGAGGGCCAGAAGCTGCAGCTCGAACTCGAGTCGGCGCAGACCGTCTACAAGCGCGCGCTCGACAGCTATGACCAGGTGATGTTCGCTTCCTCCAGCTTCGTAAGCCGGGCGGCGGTGCCGCTGGCGCCGAGCAAGCCGAACAAGATACTGCTGCTGGCGATCGGCGCGCTGGTGTCGCTGCTGGCCGGCATCGCCGGGCCGCTGCTCTACGAGCTGATGTTCAACCGCCGGCTGCATTGCCGCGATGACATCGAGCGCGAGCTCGGCCTGCCGGTACTCGCCGAATTCGACAGTCTTCCCGCTCTACCGAGATTCACATGAGTGCAGAACGTGCCGAGGGCATCGTGCGGCCGATCGACGCTGAGCTCAGCGACGCGCTGATCGCGCATTGCAATCTGTCGGGCCATGACATCGACCGCATCACCGAGGCCATGCGCACCCGGCGCCAGAGCTTTACCGAGGCTGCCTTCCAGCTGCAGCTGGCGACTCGCGCCGACATCGACGATGTATCGCATTTCGTGCGCGAACACTCGCGCGGTATCCAGGGCGGCGTGATCGAGAATGCAATACGCGGTGTCCAGGGTAGCGGCCTGCCGGGTGGCGCCGCGCCTGGCGCGGGCACCGCGCTCACCGTGCGCCAGGGTGTCGCCCGGCTCAGCAGCGAGTTGCTGCACGCGCGCGACGCCGACCACGTACGCAGCGAGAAGATCCGGGCGCTGCGTACCGACCTGATGCTGCTGAACGACTCGGCGCAACGCGGCAACGTGATCGCACTGGTGGGTCCGGGACGCGGCGAAGGACGCTCACAGTTGTGCGCCGAACTGGCGATGGCCTTCGCGCAGCTCGGACGGCGCACCTTGCTGGTGGACGCGGACCTGCGCCACCCGCGCCAGCACGTGCTGTTCACGGCCGACAACCAGTGGGGCCTGGCACAGTCGCTGGCGCTGGGCGAATCGCCCTACCTGCACGCGGTCGAGGGGCTGCCGGAGCTGGTGGTGCTGACCTCGGGCGCCATACCGCCCAACCCGCTCGAGCTGGTATCGCACCGGCGCTTCGAGCGACTGGTCAGCGAGCTGCGCCGCCAGTTCGATTTCATCGTCATCGATACGCCGGCGGTATCGCTGTATGCCGACGCACTGCAGATTGCCACGGTCGCCCAGCGCGTGCTGATGGTGACCCGCACCGAAGCCACCACTTTCCAGAGCATGAAAGACACGCTGCGCCGGCTGGCGGTGACCGAATCGAAGATCCTGGGTGCAGTCATCAACAAGTTCTGACGGCGCCGCCAGCGGCCGTCGCCAGCTGCACGCTCGTCAGGAACTGCACGCTCGCCATGAAAGTCAGCGTCTGCATCGCCACCTATCGCCGCGCCGAGCGGCTGCGCGCGGTGCTCGCCGACCTGGCACAGCAGAGCCGGCTGCCCGACCAGGTGGTGGTGGTTGACAACGACGTGGCCGGCAGCGCCCGGGCGCTGGTGCAGCAGCTGTGCGCGCAAGGCACTCCCTGGCCGATCGCCTACGACATACAGCCCGAGCGCAATATAGCCGCGACCCGCAACCTGACCGTGCGGCTCGCCGATGGCGACTGGCTGGCATTCATCGACGACGATGAACGCGCGCCGGCCGGCTGGCTGCAGCAGCTGCTCGAGGCCGCCGCCGCGCACGGCGCCGACGGCATACTCGCGCCGGTCGAGCCACAGCTGCCGGATGATGCGCCGCGCTGGATCCGTCGCGGCCGCTTCTATGATTTTCCGCGCCTGCGCAGCGGCGAGCAGGTGCCGCTGAATCGCATGCGCTTCGGCAATGTACTGCTGCGTGGCGAGGTACTGCGTTCCGAGCCCGGTCCGTTCGACACCAGCTATGGCCTGAGCACCGGCGAGGATGGCGACCTGCTGGTGCGGCTGGCGCACAAGGGCCACCGGATCCTGTGGTGCGACGAGGCGATCGTGTGGGAACCGATCGAGACCCGGCGCCTGTCACTGCGCTGGCTGCTGATGCGGGCGCTGAGCGGCGGACAGGAATTTGCCCGCCAGACCGTCAACGGCAATTACGGTCCGATCAGCAGCATCGGCCGTGCCGCATTCTTCTGCCGCGCGCTGCTGCAGCTGCTGGTGGCAGCCGGGCTGGCGTTGCTGTCCTGGCCCGGTGGCCGGCACCGCGCAGCCCGCTGGCTGATCACCGCCTACGCCAACCTCGGCAAGCTGTCGGTGTTCTGGGGCTGGCGCTATCGCGCCTACGCCTGAGAGGCACGCAATGACCCTGCTCAACGCGCCGATATTGCTGCTGCTGCTGGCGCTCGGCCTGCCGTGCGCCGTCGCCTGTCTCTATCTATTAGTACAGACGCTGATGTCGGCGCCGCTGCCGGCCGCGCCGCGCTCGGCGCGGCAACTTCGGTTCGACATAATCGTGCCGGCACACAACGAGGCGGCCGTGATCGGCCATACGATCGCCAATCTGCGCCGCATCGACTGGCCGGCAGATCGCTATCGCATCCTGGTGATCGCCGACAACTGCACCGACGCCACCGCGGCACTGGCGCTGGCGGCCGGCGCCACCGTGCTCGAGCGCTTCGATGCGACGCTGCGCGGCAAGGGCTACGCGCTGCTGGCCGGCTTCCAGCGCAGCCGCGATGACGCCCGCTCCGACGCGGTCGCGGTGGTCGACGCCGATGCCGAAGTGTCAGCGAACCTGCTGGAAGCGTTTGCCGCGCGGCTGGAACACGGCGCGCACGCAGTCCAGGTGCACTACGGCGTGCTCAATCCCTGGGGCTCGTGGCGCACCCGGCTGCTGACGGTGGCGATGGCCGCCTATCACGTCGTGCGTTCGCGGGCGCGCGAACGCCAGCGCGTCTCCTGCGGTGTACGCGGCAACGGCTGGTGCGTCACGCACCAGCTGCTCGCCGACGTCAGCTATAACGCCTTCTCGCTGGCGGAAGACATCGAATATGGCATCGCGCTCGGACTGGCCGGCTACCGCGTGTACTACGCCGGGGAAGCCGATGCCAGCCAGGACATGACGGTCACTCCCGAGGTGGCCGGCAAGCAGCGGCAGCGCTGGGAGCGCGGGCGCTTCCAGCTGATCCGCTCGCACACCTGGCCGCTGCTGCAGGCGGCATGGCGCCGGCGCAGCGCCGTGTGCCTGGACCTGGCGCTCGACCTGCTGGTGCTGCCGATCAGTTACGTGGCACTGGGCGTCGGGGCGTTGCTGCTCGCGGCGCTGCTGGCCAGCTGGTGGAATCCCGCGTTCAGCCCGTGGATCTGGCTGGCACTGGGCTGCGTGCTGGTGCTGGCAGCTTATGTCTTACGCGGCTGGCAGCTCAGCGGCACCGGCGCGCGTGGCCTGGTGGATCTGCTCGGTGCACCGGTGTTCGTGATCTGGAAGTTGCTGCTGATGCTCAGCCGTCAGCGATCGACCGAGTGGGTGCGCACCGAACGCAAACGCACCTGAACACATTCAGTTCGCGCAAGCCGGGGCGCTGCCGGCTGTCACAGATTTGCGACACGTCGCAGCGTGCAGACAGATTGCCGCACATGCAGCGCGCAAAGACACTGCGTTCCCAAGTGGTCTGTTGTCATTGGGGACGTGATGATGCTGCGGGGGATTCGGGGAGGCGCGCTGTGCGTGTTGTTCGGCCTGCTGGCCGCATGTGGCGGCTCGAACGATTCCAGCAGCTCGAATGCATCCAGCAGCACATCCAGCAGCACGGCACTGGAGACTTCCGCCAATGCGGCGATGATCCCGTCGGCCACCCGGATCGTGGACAGCGCGCTGAACGTGTGGACCGTCGTTAATGGAGTGGTGAATGAGAACGGCATCGCCGCCGGCTACTCGGCCAACGTCGCGTTGCTGTTGTATTACGCCGGGACTATCTATCAGCAGAGCAGCTCTTGCCTGTGGTGGTCGTGGAACGGCAGTAGATGGGTCAGCAGCGCTGATCCGGCACCGGACATCACGCCGGCGTGCGGAGCTGCAACGGCAGCAGCCAGCGGCGACGACTCGAGCGCGACGACCTCCACGTCCACGGTGCTGCCGACCGGCAATTTCGGCATCCAGGTGAAGGGCGACAAGTTCGTCAGCGCCACCGACGGCAGCACCGTGCAGATCGTGGGCACCAATATCTCAGGCCTTGAGACCGGCTCGGACTCGCGCTGGGCCTCCTTCGCC